>Ga0307517_10000002_pt1 | contig 287156 bp, 275 predicted proteins | sample 23_EM_MG_FD_194515 | JGI IMG/M metagenome (GOLD analysis project Ga0307517, IMG submission 194515) | Populus trichocarpa ectomycorrhiza microbial communities from riparian zone in the Pacific Northwest, United States - 23_EM | ecosystem: Host-associated > Plants > Roots > Unclassified...
TTATGTCTTAGCTGTAGTAATGTCCGCCGTGTACAGGTGAAACTGGGAACGCATACCAAGTAGAGAAATATACGATATTATCAGTAGAAATATACATATGAAACATATTATAAGGAAAAAACAACAAATGAATTTACTGATGATAATATTGGGCATTCAGTAGTAGATTATCACCTGTTCTATGGCAGTCAGTATGGTTAGTACCCAACTTGTGTGCAAGTATCTGGGAATCCTAATTTGAGCAGGTATCATAACAAATTTGAGTGCAATGCGGTATTACCCTACTGAATTCCCATCTTCCAGCTACGAAGCCACCTAGACCTGGTGCGCAAACTCATTCAGAGACCTGGGTCTCTTTTCCGTTAACTACCACCCAGGTCCTCTTGCGCAAACTCTCTATTACACTTGGCGTTGCAGTCAAGACGTCACACTTTTCGTCTGAAAATTGGGGCAGAAACTAGTCTTCCGAAACCATACCATTTTCAATAGCATCCCGAGCTATGGGAATCATTTCCTTGCGTGTATTCATTGTGGGATCGTGATATGACGGGCTTTGAGTGGGGTTGATTGGTCTGTTGTGGTTGTCGCGTCGGCCGAAAAACCCCGTTCGAGCTAAGTCCCTCAATGAGCCCAAGAAATCGGTGGCTTATGTCTCAGATTGTAACGCCAAGAATATATCCCCAGTTAGGGAAGGATACTCTACAAATACGCTGAAAATATTTCCAATTATGGAATGGCACATTGCGGATTCCGTCAATAGAAAGTTTGCGCATGGGGACCTAATGAACCTAGGTTTAAGAATGAGTTTGCCCAACAGGTACTCGAGTATAGCCTGAGGTATGATAGCTTGGTAGCTGGAAGATAAGGATTGAGTGGGGTAATCTCGCATTGCCCTCAAATTTGTTCCTTGCTCAAATTAGGATTCCTAGATAAACAAGTTATGTAAAAGTACTAACCATACTGACTGCCATGAACGGGTGATAATCTACTACTGAATGCCCAATATTATCATCAGTAAAATCTTTGAATAAAATGTAAAAAGAGCACTGTGTTGCTGCTGATTTATTGTTCTGCCGCGATTAGATTTCTTTAGCTTTGAAAAGCCCTATTTTACACTTCTTCCAGTTCTCGCTACCCACCTGGTGTCCAAGACTTTTAGGTTAACAGAAAATAACCTGCTTCCTGCCACCTAGGTCTCCTTGCGTAAACTCTCTATTTTCTTGACCACATCTCAGGTGCATCACTCGACGGACTATTAATGGATAGATGGCACGCCCAGAGATGCCAAGGAACGCCAAAGTCTACCCCCTTAATCGCAAAAGTATTATCCCTCTGGCAAAATCAAATACAGATCTAATTCCTAGGTTACGATAACCTTACCTCAGAACTACAGAACTAGGGATAAATCCTAAAGCTCGCCGCTACAGAAATGGAGGCCTACGATGTCCCTGTTAGCGAACCTCCAGCTTGGAGGTTAAATTACAGAATCGGCAGTGGTGCCTTCGGAACCGTATTCCTGGAGAAAGTCCAGACGCGTGAGACGGAATCCCCTAAGTTGTGGGCTGTGAAGAGGATTCCAAAGGCTATGCCAAGCTTCCCCGCTAGGCGGTTCCAAGAGGAGGTAAAGAATCTACAGGCGCTATCAAAGGTAAGTTCTGCCCAAACTTGCATGCATTGATAACAAGCACTTGTCTCTCATAACTTGTCTGAGGCTCTGTCTGACACTGCGATAGTATGAGTGGTTCGTCCAATTCTACGACACCTGCGAGGACCTACATTACATGTACATTGCGATGGAGTATATACCCATAGGAGATATGTCGAAGACCTTTGTCAATGACTATCGGTGGAATGAAAGTGATACGAAGGTGGCAATTGAACAGGTGCTCCGGGGATTGGCAGTAATGCATAAAGGAGGGATCATACATCATGATCTGAAGCCCGCGGTTTGATAACTCCCTTCCCCAAAATACAGCTGTCAATCCTAAAGTACCTAGAATATATTTCTCTGCCTCCCATGGAATAAGGTCGGCATCCGCATAAAGATCGGCGACTTTGGCGCATCAACGTCCACCCCAACGTCCGACACCGCGACGTGCCTAGCGGCCTCTGCTGGCACAGCAGGCTACATGGCGCCCGAGGTGGAAGACGCATATACACCCAAAACTGACAGGGTGGACATCTGGTCCCTTGGGTGTATCTTGTACCGGATGGTTGCCGGCAGACCCTTATTCAACAGCCGCCGCGATGTGTGGAGGTATGCCGACAGAGAATCCTCCCCACCCTTAGTGGTCAAAAACGGCGGCTTCAGTATCCCTTGTGTGGACTTCCTCCGTGACGTCCTGCAACCGAATTCAAAGGACCGGCCGAGCGCGGAGGGTTGTCTCAAGGCGGGCTGGATTATGAGCGAAGATCTCGGATCAGGAGACCGTATTGGATTGGACATCTACAGAAGGTTGTCTAAGATTAAGCTAGCAGCACCGGATATAGATACATTCTCGCATACGGTTACTGATGGCGAGGCTCATGGGGCTCCTACGAGGACTTGGTCGGCTCGCGACAGTGGTGACCGGCAGGCTACATTTACAGGTAGGTGGTCGTAACGGTGGGGTGATAACAAGAACCTGACCTCATATCTAGGATGGACAGATCCAAGGAATGAATTTCCAGAGCCCGCAGCCGAAGGAATGGGGATCCATGGTGCCCCTGTTAGGGAACCGCCAGCTTGGAAGTTGAATTACAAAATTGGCACTGGGGCCTTTGGAACAGTATTCTTAGAGAAATTCCAGACACGTGGAATGGAATCCCCTGAGTTGTGGGCTGTGAAGAGGATATCACGAGCCTTGCCAAACTTCCCTTCCAAGCAGTCTCAAGCTGAGATCAAGAATTTACAGACATTATCATGTGTAGGTTTTGTCCCCCATAATAGGCATTGGTCTCATCTAATATGGGAGGTTTTATCCGATGTTTCCGCAGTACGAATGGTTCATGAAATTCCACTCTTCCTACGAAGACGCTAATTATGTGTATATTGCCATGGAGTATATCCCTATTGGTGATATATCAAAGACCTTTGCAAATGGATATCGGTGGAACGAAAGTGATACAAAGGTTGTAATCAAGCAGCTGCTCCAGGGATTGGCAGTAATGCATAAAGAAGGTATCACCCATCGTGATCTGAAGCCCGAGGTCTGCACCCTCCCTCACCCCCGGCACGAGTCCGAACTAACATCCACTAGAATATATTCCTCTCCCTCTCCGAGAATGAGACCCAAGTCCTCCATGTAAAAATTGGTGGCTTTGGTACCTCGAAGCACATCCCACTCTCTGACGCCTCCACTTACCTAAAGACCGCCGCTGGCACACCAGGCTACATGGCGCCTGAGGTGGAAGACACCTCTACGCCCAAGACTAATAGGGTAGACACCTGGTCCCTTGGGTGTATCTTGTACCGGATGGTTGCCGGCAGCCCCTTGTTCATCAGCCACCGCGATGTGTGGAGGTATGGCTTGGGGGAATCCTCCCCCCCCTCAGTGGTCAAAAACAGCGGCTTCAGTATCCCTTGTGTGGACTTCCTCCGTGACGTCCTGCAACCGAGTCCAGAGGATCGGCCGAGCGCGGAGGGTTGTCTCAAGATGGGCTGGATTATGAGCGGAGATCTCGGATCCGGGGGCCGTATTGGATTGGACATCTACAGGAGGTTGTCTAAGATTAAGCTAGTAGCACCGGATATAGATACATTCTCGCATACGGTTACTGATGGCGAGGCTCGTGGGGCTCCTACGAGGACTTGGTCGGCTCGCGAAAGTGGTGACCGGCAGGCTACATTTACAGGTAGGCGGTCATAGCGGTGGGGCGATAACAAGAACCTAACCTCATATCTAGGATGGACAGATCCAAGGAATGAATTTCCAGAGCCCGCAGCCGAAGGAATGGGGATCCATGGTGCCCCTGTTAGGGAACCGCCAGCTTGGAAGTTGAGTTGCAAAATTGGCACTGGGGCCTTTGGAACAGTATTCTTAGAGAAATTCCAGACACGTGGAATGGAATCCCCTGAGTTGTGGGCTGTGAAGAGGATATCACGAGCCTTGCCAAACCCCCCTTCCAAGCAGTCTCAAGCTGAGGCCAAGAATTTACAGACATTATCATGTGTAGGTTTTGTCCCCCATAATAGGCATTGGTCTCATCTAATATGGGAGGTTTCATCCGATGTCTCCGCAGTACGAATGGTTCGTGAAATTCCATTCTTCCTATGAGGACGCCGACTATGTGTATATTGCCATGGAGTATATTCCTATTGGTGATATGTCAAAGACCTTTGCAAATGGATATCGGTGGAACGAAAGTGATACAAAGGTTGTAATCAAGCAGCTGCTCCAGGGATTGGCAGTAATGCATAAAGAAGGCATCACCCATCGTGATCTGAAGCCCGAGGTCTGCACCCTCCCTCACCCCTGGCACGAGTCCGAACTAACATCCACTAGAATATATTCCTCTCTCTTTCCGAGAATGAGACCCAAGTCCTCCATGTAAAAATTGGCGACTTCGGTACCTCAAAGCACATCCCTGTCTTGAATGCCTCCAATTACCTAAAGACTACCACTGGCACGCTCGGCTACATGGCGCCCGAAATGCTAGACACGTCGAAACACAAGACCAACAGGGTAGACATCTGGTCCCTTGGGTGTATTTTGTACCGGATGCTCGCCGGAAGCCCACTGTTCAAGGATCTATTGGAGGTATATCAGTATGCCATGACCACACCCGCTCCATCCCTAGCACTCGAAAATAGAGGCATGAGTCTCGCCTGTGTGAAATTCCTTCATGACGTCCTACGACCGACTCCAGAGGATCGACCGAGTGCCGAGGCTTGTCTGAAGCATGTCTGGATTGTGAACGACGCCCCTGGATCTGAGCACTCTATTGGAAAAGACCTCTACACGAAGTTGTTTAAGCTTGAGCTAGAAGCGCCCGATATGGATAGCTTCTCCGATGTGGTTACTGATCCGGGGGGGCATAATCCTTTCGTGAGGCGGTCGTCCACTATGACGAGGCCAGCGAAGACACGAAGACTAGCTTACTGAGATCTGTAGGGGCTTTTGATGATGGGAACTCTTAGTTCCCTAGGCAATCGTGATGAGCGGGGGGGCTCAAAAAGAGTTTCCTTCTTTTTCGTTTTCATGGTTGTGTTTTTTTCTATGATACTTCACATCCCACCGTTACTTGGCTGGGGATGTGAATCATGCACTATAAATTGCGGCTTTGTTGGTGAGCGTTTTAGGGTACGGGCAACTGCACTCATTATGTGATAGCGAATGTATAATAATATTATGATGGCGTTAAGGATAAACCATAGGGCTACCCATGTTCGGGCTATTTATGGTGCCGGCTGCCTAGAAGGTGGGCTAGCGGCGGTTCAAAATGTAATGCCCTATATAAGCTGGATTAGGGGTATTATATGAGAAACTTGGGTTTGGAAGGTCCGAAGTTCAATCCTGTTTGTACAGTACTCGCTTGTCTTTCCCAAGAATACCTCCGCCAGCCCATATTTTGCTGGAGTTCTCACCAAATATTCGGCTCATGGAGGTATTCTTGGCAAAGGCAAGTGAGTAAATTTTGTTTTTTCAATCATATTTTATATTATTATCTTATTAAAGAAATTATGGTCTATAGCTATGTATGACAGTAAACAATAGGAAAGTCTTATTAGAAGGTATAATTTTCATAGTATCATAAAGTCAAGAGTTAATCACAATTAAGGTCATCTGTAGCTAATTATTGATACTCAATGCTCTGACATTTCACTACCACCCTTATACTTCAGGCATATTACATACTGGATTCTTACAGATATGGAAAAAGAACTATTATAAACATGGTTGCAAAATATGCAGCGCTGGACCAGTGATAGGATATAGACATTGAGTGAGCAAAACTTGGGTATCATATAAAATACCCCTAACCCAGCTTATATACTCGTCCCAGGGAAGAAGTATTCGAAAATACGAGTTTTGAGTTTGAACGGGCGCTCGCACAACAGCAGGGGTTTTACAATATATATTTTTAATTCCTGTTTTTGGGTAATTCTTGCCTGAGACAAGTAAGGCATTATATTTTTGAAACGCTGTTGGTCCACCTTGTAGGCAGCCGCCACCATCGTTAGCAGACTTGTGCTTGAGAATAAATGTAATTCCTTTCTATTTCCCCGACCACACTCCAGCAGGTGGGTGAGTTTCTGCATGTCTAAATTAACTATCCTGTATCTCTGAGACACAAATCCAAGACCATAGGGTAAAAGTTTTCCCTTGGCCATTGTCTCTTACCGGTATTATGCCCTGCTGGCAACTCCAATTCTTCAGAGCTTGCAGAATTTCATAGTGAGTTCACAGAACATTCAGGATCTTGAAAAGGCTAACTAAGAGCACTCTTCCATCCTAATATATAAATTTTCTATCTAGTACGTGGCTCCTTATTACTGATAAACTATAAGATATTATTTCTCTGGAGAAGCAAAATCCTACCTAATGCCAGCATCCCAGACCCCAAGAATATATCACTCCAAGTAAGTCACCGGGTCTGAGTGGGTTCCGGATCACTGGCTGGTAAATGATCTTGAGATACTGCTCGAATTTCTTCCTTCTATATTTACCAATCATTAGTGTCCCAACACACGCTGCTCCATAATCACGCTTTATCTTTGCCTCCTCGCACGGTTCTCCCTTCTTCAAGAGTCCATTTGGATACAACAGTTCCGTTCCGTTCCCCTACGAATGACTGTTTCCCTCCCACTCAGAAGCAGGGGAAAGGCCATTTCTATAGCAGAAACAATTGCAAAAAAAAAGCGGCCTTTTATTTGCCGAACGAACTCTAAACTACTCGGGAATTCCATCGAGTGATCCACTATGACCTGATAAACTCCAGCCAGAGTGCCGCCCGCACCAGTGTCGTGCGAAACAGCACGCTATCTCTAAATCACCCTACTCCAACCGACCACGTCAAAGGCCCCCCCCACTCTGCCGATCTAGCGTAAGCCAAACGCAGAAAACGCCTCCGCCCATGCAAGCTCCCAAACGTGCGAGGCCATACTCCTCTTTCAAGCACCGCCGAGGGTCAGCGCAAATGCCACCCGCAGACCAGACACAAGCATTCTCATCCTGTAGTTTCACTGCCCGTGCGGGCAGGGGATTAGATCGACACATAGGTCCAAAGAAGTCCGCACTCTCCCTCCGGCCGGTAGCAACTAGAGTCTTAAAACTCCACGCGATCGATCTACGAATTGTATAATCCCATCAAGTACGAGTAGGGGCACCATAAGCACACCATTACACTTCCCCAACTCACCCATTCAGAAAATACCGCGCATGCCTGCCCGACCCAAGACTGCGAGTGATACCGGGAGACTAAAGCTCCCACAAATGAACGATGAAACCTGACCCTGCGAGGGAGAAAGGCTCTAAAGACCGAATCCCCCTCCCAGTGCTTGCCATGGGCCGGGCTGGGCCTTCCCCACGAAAACCCTGCCCGACCTGGCCCTTAAGCCGAAGCTCCAAATCCTAACCTTGTATAATAATATTATAATGCTAGAAATTGAATAGGCTAGCCCTAATAAACTTATGTAGGCACTTTCACAATCCCGCTCACCTATTGTATTCATGTTAATAAAAGGTCCCCAGATATCATGTCAGACTTGGACTTGAAGCGATAAACAGTGTACGGGTAGGCTATGTAACAGCCAATCGCCATGAATTCAAAATCTCCGCAATTCACTTATGATACATGTTGGCCGTACTTTAACAAAGGCCTTAACTTACTTGTATAATAATAATATGCTAATAATTATCATAATATCAATTGTTTTTTTTTTCGCCTTAGGACAGGAGTTTGCGCAGGGAAGAAACCCTACGGGCCATATGGACCACTTTGAAGCCCACGGGTTTTTGTAGGCCAAGGCCCATCCAGGCCCAGACTATATAGGCTTGTGAAAGCTCACGGGTCGGCCTGGCCTATGGCAAGCACTGCTCCCTTCTAGGATTTTTGGAAAAGCTCCGATAAAGGTACACTCACCAGACCCCACGATTTCGGCACCCCCGCTGCGACTGGGAAAGGGAATTCGCACACAAGTGCCTTTCTCTCTCATTCGGAGTGCCGTATTCCGGTGAGAATACTGCAGGCAAGTCTTTTCAGTATGACCGGAACAAGGGAGGTTTATTTCTGTGCTTATTTTCTGTACAGGTACTCGTATGCCCAAATCTCGCAAGGGGGGAAAGGAGACATGCCATGGACAACCCGTCAAGCTTTGAAGCCTATAACTGGGACGAAAAAGGCTACTCGTTCCTTTGGTCACTTCATTTCACCGCTTCCAATCACTCAACCTTTCTTAGTAGTGAATACCGGTTTCCCAATAGTTCTGTCAAACTTCCTTGCTATATCCTTTTGGACTCCCAAAGGCATGCTTATATTCTCGCAAGAAGTGATTGCCACACTCGACCACCGTTAATTACTATACACTCTCAATCCGTTGAACAACCAGTGCTGTCGCCCCACCTCCGCCATTGCAAATCGCCGCCACGCCGTACTCTCCAGGTTCCAGAACGTATAACAATGTTGTTAAGATCCTGGATCCCGACGACCCCAACGCGTGCCCCAAACTGATCGCTCCCCCTTTCACGTTAACCTTTGCAGGGTCAAGACTGAGAATCTATATATCAAATCAGCCTCACCGCCCAAGGCCGCGAGTTTATTGAGCAAAGAAGTTAAGTTGCGCGTACCTTCTCATTGGCCTTACTAACGGCAGCAAATGCTTCATTGATTTCCCATTTTGCGATATCCTTAACCATCAAGCCAGCTCTCTCAAGCGCTTTCGGGATAGCGAGGGTTGGCGCCAAGGGGAAGTCAATAGGCTTTATGGCGGCATCAGCATAACCGACTATTCTCGCCAGCACTCTGCTATTCCCCCCGTACTTCCGCGCCATAGATTCATCTCCAATCACAATGGCACTTGCTCCATCGCTAAATGTGCTCGCGTTTGCAGCCGTTATTGTACCCCCTTCCTTCTGAAATGCAGGCCTAAGGGTCGAGATTTTGTCTAACATCACTGCCTCATATTCTTCATCTTTCGCAACAATCACATCCCCTTTTCTTGTTTTGATGGTAACCGGAGTAACTTCCTCTGCAAAGGCTCCGGAATCCCAGGCCACTTTTGCTCGGCGGTAGGACTCGATTGCGTATGCGTCCTGATCCTCTCTAGAGATGGATAGGTTCTTGGCAGTATTCTCGGCGCAGTTCCCCATGCTAGATCAGAAGATTAGCCAGAATTCTCGTCGCACTTGTCCACAGAACCACCGCTTACTGAACCTGATCGTATACATCCCAGAGCCCATCTTTGATCAAACCATCCTGAACCGCAACATGTCCAAATGGAGGTGTGCTTCGAGGGTAATAATACGGCACTTGGCTCATATTCTCCATACCCCCAGCAACCTGTAGCTTCGCATGGCCCAACTGGATATTTTGGGCAGCAAGGGTAACACTCTTAAGCCCCGAAGCGCAGACTTTGTTCACCGTAATCGCTTCAGTGGTCTCCGGTAGACCGGCAAACAAGGCGACCTGTCTTGCCGGAGCTTGGCCAACAGATGCTTGCAAAACATTGCCAAAGTAGACGTCTGAGATTTCTGAAGCTGGAACACCTGCCCGGGAGATTGCCTCTTTAACAGCGCAGGACCCAAGTTGTGGGGCAGAAACCCCCTTGAGCCCTCCTTGAAACTATGGATTGTGAGCCACCATTGGTGATAAACACTCGGGTTGTACGACATACCTTTCCAGTGGGAGTACGAGCTGCGGATAAGATGTAGGCATCCGGGACCAAGCGCAACACCGAATGACTAAAAGCTCGAGTGTGACGACGGCCCATAGCCGATGGTAATTTGCGGGGGGCAACGGAACGCAGAAAGGACATTCTAGAGATTTAAATAATCGGGAGAGAAGAGAGAAGAAAATGGGGGGGAAGGGCTCCAAGCTTAACGAAAGGTGAATTTCGGTGTTCTATTACAGCATTTTGGTTCCGGGCGGTGGAGGGGGAGGAGTCTCACATGCAAGCCGCCGCGGGTAAGCGACGATCCACAAGGACCAACCGACGACCCAGCGAGTGCCTGAGACTCGAGTGCTTGGTTGTGCCTGAATCGACGCCAAAATGCGCTTCAGTCAGGGCTTGGCAAATTCAAAACAGATATATGCGAGTATGATACCTGGCGCCGATTACGAGAAGGATAATTTACCGACACTTTCCCCTGGATTCCTGTACTCGAGTACAAACGCTATTCCCAAACATGGCAGCTGCAAGAGCGTGGGAGGAAATTAAAGGGATCTTATATTCATGCTGGAGAAGCCAATGAATTCTCTAAATCTGCCCTAAGATCCTTTAACTCCGAGCGAGAGGGATTAGATGAGTAAAAAAAGTTTCCAGGAATGGGTTCTTGGGACACCTTAGCATATGGCCATATCTGTGTAAATCAGAACATATCGCGAAAGCCATGGCAGTGAGAGAAATAAAGTAAAGATCGTGAGAAAGAAAAACTTAATGTCATTCATTTACCATCCTGTAATCCCTCCTCCTGACCACACTATGAGACCAAGTTTGGATTTGGTATATTTTTACAGAGAGTTTTAATAGGGTCCTCCTATGCGAATTTTCCAGGGAAAAGAAAAAGAATGTAAGAAGGAGAGGGGTTAATACTACCGTAGTAACTCCATATTAATTGAAACCTCCCATATACCTATATTAAGAAGCATATTGCACCTATTTCGAAGAACAAACTTGGTTTATTTACCTTAGACCCTTACACAATACATAAAGCTAAACAAATCCCCCAATTACCCTCTTAATTACCCTCTTCCTATAAAACTAACTCCTCTCTAATTCCCACTAGCAGTACCATTTTAGAAATACTATTTGAGTTTTCACAATTAAGCCTTTAAAGAACAGTGTAGAAAATTGACTAATTGGACTATGAAAAGCATAAGAGTATTATGGAGAGTTTTAAGAAATAGTATGTAAGTCAATGGAGTTAATTTACTTTCAAGTTTTACTTTTATTCGCTAAGCATGATCACTTACTATTAAGCGAACAGAATTTCTCCTCCTTTTTCTTCCATTTCTTTCAGCCTATTCCCACTACTCGACTTCGCTCTATCGGCACTGGCTGCTGTTACCCAGGTTATGACCGCCAAAGAAGGGGCAGAAAAAATAACTATGATGGTTCACAAAACAGTTCCTGTGTTGAGGTATCCTCATGAGAGATCACTCTCCCATGGAGAGTGCTGAGCCTCATCCCCCCACTCGCTCAGAGTCAAAAGATCCTGGGACGGACAGCGAATTCCATCAGTTTCTGCGAGAGGAGCACTTTTGAGGCATCCGTTCCCAACCAGTGCCATGCGGTAGTTTACCATACACGTCAAGACGTATACCACTGCAGCCCTTAAAGTTAGCACTTCAGTCAAAAGCCACTGCTAAGCGTTGATCAGCAGTTCGAAGAAATAGCGTCTCATTCCCCCACTCGTAATCCCCGTGGTTCCCTCTATCCTGCCATGTCATAGTACTGCGCATATATACATCGGGCGGTCTAAGCTGCAGGCAGCTTTCTCAACACGTAATGAAAGGCCGTTACCCCTCCCCGTTACCATAACGCCAAAATCCGCATTACCGTATTTACTCGTATAATCCACTATCTCCGTATGCAAGACTATCTCCGTCAATCCCTGCCTCAGCCCGCTCTAAGTTTAGTTTGACAGGTTAACAGAATTGCGAATACCAGTTAGCGAGATCCAGCACGCTCAGCACACTCAGGCTTGACCGTGTGAGGAAAACACTAATCCTTCTTGGGGGTTTTGTCTCTGATCATGGAGATAGCCTTGCATACGGAGATAGTGGATTATACGAGTAAATACGGTATTCCATAAGCCCTCTTGGTTCACTTGTTGCCACAGATCCATAAATTGAGATTCTATAGAAATCCAACCAAAAAGCCATGGATACGAAATCTACGCAGAAAGCCCCATGATTAGCGAAGTAAAGCGTGCTATTGTAGATAATGCTAAATGACCCGGATGGCAGGGAACATAGGAAAATATAAAAATTATTCGCCTGTGTGTTATCTCCGAAAGTAAGGTCAATTTTTCCATTAACACTGATTACAGGGATAAAAAAAATCTATGGATTGCACAACCAAACACTCCTACTTTTCACAATCTATGGCACTCGAGTATGGGTTGGGGGCCATCTTCGGATCTTATGTTGCAACTGGTGCATGAACCAAACAGGCCCTAAATTCCCCCCATTTCCTCCCACTATTTCTAAAGCCAAACTCACCAATGGCACTTTTTCTAGCACCATAATATTATTATCATGATGGTACAACAATATTATTAACGAGCCGTATTCTGCTCACAAGCCTGCCCCAATTTAACTTCAGCCCGCATCAGTGAACCCCCGCAGCCTCAGTCCACCGACGCAGAATATTCTCGTTCACCCTCAACCGGTCTTGGCTTATCTGCCGCCTCTCTCCCTACTGACTAAGCGCTTCACGCACCTTTGTGCCACCACTTTGAGCTCACCTCCCCATTACCGCAACAACTCAGATCCTTCCCCTCAAACGTCCCCGCTACCGAATCTCTCAAAGAACAACATCTTTCTATTAACATATTCAACATTTTGCTCTCGCGATGTCTACCTCTGCCCGCCGCCGTCTCATGAGAGATTTCAAGGTATCTGCTCTGCTCATTCCGACCAATCAAGAAAGCTCGAGTCATAGCCTAATCCATGCTAACGAGTTTTCTTCCAGAGAATGCAAACAGACCCGCCGGCCGGTGTTAGTGCGTCTCCCATTAGCGATAATGTCATGACCTGGTTCGTTTTTCACCCCTCACCTCAGCTTCCCCCATGCCCTTTGCTCTTTGATCCCATGAAACTCTTGCCACGCTCCTCCCTCCCAACACCTTCACCTACTTAGCATGCTTATAGGAACGCTGTTATAATCGGCCCTGTTGATACCCCATTCGAGGATGGCACTTTCCGCCTCGTCATGCATTTCGAGGAGCAGTACCCGAATAAGCCTCCGTCTGTGAAATTCATTAGCCAAATGTTCCACCCCAATGTCTACGCCACCGGTGAACTTTGTTTGGATATCTTGCAAAACAGATGGAGTCCAACCTACGATGTCGCGGCTATCCTGACTAGTATTCAGAGGTCAGTTCCTCAGTTCCATTTCTAACCATCTCTGGTCGCCATTGCGTCTACTCTCAGCCTGGTCATCCGGGATATCCAGCTTCCATGACCTGGCCAGAATGCGCCCTAGCTTACTCCTTTATCTAGTCTTCTGAACGACCCCAATACCTCCAGCCCGGCCAATGTCGAGGCTTCGAACCTTTATAAGGACAATAAGAGGGAGTATGTTAAGAGGGTCCGCGAGACAGTGGAGAAGAGCTGGGAAGGGTGTTGATACCCATCCGAAAGTTGTCCTATTATGTTGGGCGTTGAAGGGGTTTTTTTTTCCTTTTTTTCTTTTTGTTTCCTTTTCTTTCTCCTGCGGCCAATACCATGGTAGGCTCCAATGTCGTGGAAAACTTGAGACGGGGTTACCAAAGGCATGATTCTTTCCTACTTTACTTCCCGTACCATTAACTCTCATTATCCTACCTGGTTTCCTTTTTTCGTCTTTACATTGGTTTCATCCACTGCAGGTTTTTGTCTTTGTTTGATATTTAATCCTGGGCCTTTCTTGATCTACTGTTTCTTAATAAACTTCTCCGTAATGAACTGTCGCAGATTCCTCTGCTAGCAACACCGTTCGTTTATATGATGTCCAGGTGAATCACTGACACTAAATTGATCAGCCACACCCCCAGCATGGTCGGTTCTGCGAGTCAACCCCTTCACCGAAATCTGATAGATTAGCCCCTTTCCCCCGAGAGCCCAAACCAAATGTAAGTGCCCACTTTAGCAGTTGGAACGATGTTTGTCTCCAGAATCAGGATCATTTTCCCACCTTCCCCAGTCATTAATTCATCCCTCGACCTCCTCCCTACACTTTTTAAGCCAAGATTAGGCCCTTAAGGCGTTCTACCGAGTGACATTTTTGTGAACCCCTCGGGCAGGAGAGGAAGCGGGGAGAAACCCCGTCCCGAAGTAGCAACATAGGCCCTAAAAGGGCAATTCTAAGCCAGGTTCTTTTCCAGCCTGCACCACGAACGAATTGTGGGAGAACAGGAAAGCAGGGGAAAATCCGTCAACAAACCTCAACAACAACAACTGTGCTAACTCTCCTTTGCCGAACGTTCCTCTCGCCAACGCGCAGCGAGGTCCAAACAAAAACTTTTGGAAAGCATAAAAAGAAGCGAGAATCCAAAGGAAGTTTCCCTCACTCTTTTAAGAGCCCCGCTCCCCGCTTTAGTCATCTCGTCCCGTGTTTCTCCTGAGCTACCTGTGCGAGCCAGGTAGAAACCAACCTCAGGCGAGGATATTTCCTTTTCTTTCTTCCAGACAAACCCATCTTGAGCAAATATGGCGTACGATAACCCCTTCTATTCCTCGAGGTTCTAGCGACTTACCTACTTACAGGAGCGGTGGTACGGGGAGCTACAACACCATTAAGGGTAGGCCAGAAACCTCCTTGTTTGGGCCTGGGGTACTTCTATTGACTTGAGAAATTCATCAGTGGTCGCTCGATTCCGTCCGCAGAATTCAACGGAGATCAGGGAGGGTGGTGAGCCGATTGTGTCGTTTCCATCGGAGGATACATGCGAGCTTACGGTATGTTTGAGAAATATTTGGTTACAGCGGGTCGATAGCTTACACCTCCTGTAGAGCAAGGAGGCCGCTGGGGCCTTTACCTTTGATCGGGTGTTTGGCATGAGCTCCAAACAAGCCGATGTTTTTGACTTTTCTATCAGGTCTACGGTCGACGATATTCTCAACGGCTACAACGGCACGGTTTTCGCCTATGGTCAGACGGGCGCGGGAAAGTCTTACACCATGATGGGCGCAGATATTGACAATGAATCCTCCAAGGGTATCATCCCGAGAATTGTGGAGCAAATTTTCGCCTCGATCCTGGCTTCTCCTGGTAACATTGAATACACCGTCAGAGTCTCATACATGGAGATTTACATGGAACGAATCCGAGATTTGCTTAATCCTGCGAACGACAACTTGCCTGTGCACGAAGAGAAGAGCAGAGGTGTCTATGTCAAAGGCCTGCTGGAAATTTATGTGTCAAGTGTTCAGGAGGTCTACGAGGTTATGAGGAGGGGTGGAAGTGCTCGTGCTGTCGCCGCAACAAATATGAACCAGGAGTCTTCACGATCGCACTCCATATTCGTTATCCAGATTAACCAGAAAAATGTCGAGACAGGGTCACAAAAAGCTGGTTATCTGTACTTGGTCGATCTGGCTGGTTCCGAAAAGGTCGGGAAGACTGGTGCTTCCGGGCAAACTCTTGAGGAGGCCAAGAAAATCAACAAGTCTCTTTCCGCCCTGGGAATGGTTATCAATTCCTTGACGGATGGAAAGTCTACCCATGTTCCTTACCGAGATTCAAAACTTACTCGTATCCTCCAAGAGTCTTTGGGAGGTAATTCCCGGACAACCTTGATCATCAATTGTTCCCCTTCATCATACAACGATGATGAGACCCTCTCAACTCTCCGGTTTGGTATGCGCGCGAAGTCTATCAAAAACAAGGCAAAAATCAATGCGGAATTATCGCCGGCCGAACTCAAGTCCTTGCTCATCAAGGCTCAAAACCAAAACCTTACATATGCCGAATATATTGCTTCTTTGGAGGGGGAGGTTGTAATATGGCGTAGTGGCGACCCGGTTCCGAAGGAGAAGTGGGTGCCCCCAATCAAGATTGAGCTGCCTAAAGTAGATGCCAGAACCCGACGGGCAGATACACCGTCCAAGCTAGCAGCTACCGAGGCTATACAGAGCCCATCTCGTCCGGAGAGCCGTGTTGAAGTGAGATCATCAACGCCAGTTATTCTAGAAAAGGATGAGAAGGACGAATTCCTCAGGAGAGAGAATGAATTGCAAGATCAATTAACGGACAGGGAATCTGCATTGGCAGCCTCTGAGAAAACCCTATCTGATCTAAAAGAGGAGCTTGCGTTTTTGAAAGAGCACGACACCAAAACTGGCAAGGATAACGAAAAACTCTCAAGTGAGGTCAATGAGCTGAAGTTGCAGCTTGAGAAAGTCTCGTTCGAGAGCAAGGAAGCCCAGATCACTATGGATGGGCTCAAAGAAGCGAATTCTGAGCTTACTTCGGAGTTGGATGAAGTTAAGCAGCACCTTCTTGACGTCAAAATGTCAACCAAAGAGACATCAGCTTTGCTGGACGAAAAAGAGAAGAGGAAGGCGGAAAAGATGGCTAAGATGATGGCTGGTTTCGATCTGGGCGGTGAGGTCTTCTCGGATAATGAGCGGATGATTAGGGAGGTCATACATCGATTAGATGCAATTCAGGACAACACTGCATCCGGCGAAGAAATAACATCCGATGATATCAGAGACCTCCGGGCTAGGCTTGTAGAAACCCAAGGTATCGTCCGTCAAGCAGAACTCTCGCTCAACGAACGCTCCGAAGAACAAGATTTGGCGCTGAAACGCCGAGAAGAGCTGGAAACAAGACTGCTAGATCTTGAACAAGAACTTGAGGAACTGCTAGAGAGGAATCTCTCCGATGAGGATATTGCGGAGGTCAAGGGCCGGCTTGAGCAGGCGTATTTCAGTAAACAAGATGTTGAGGTGCAGATGCTAGAAGATCTGAAGAAGGAGCTCTCTAAGAAGAGTGACGAGAACGAAAAGTTGAAAGTTTCCGTAGATGAACTACAACGAAGGGTCAAAGCCGGCACCGCCACAAATGGCGCCGCCGGTGCTCTGCCTGGTGGCAAAACTGTCGCCCAACAGATCGCCGAGTTTGATGTCATGAAGAAGTCTCTCATGCGTGACTTGCAGAATCGTTGTGAACGAGTAAGATTCATGTCTTTCCTTTTGCAGCATCAAATACTGACCTATGCAGGTTGTCGAGCTCGAAATCAGCCTAGACGAAACGCGGGAACAATACAACAACGTTCTCCGATCATCAAACAACCGAGCCCAGCAGAAGAAGATGGCCTTCCTCGAAAGAAACCTCGAGCAGCTTACCCACGTTCAACGGCAGTTAGTTGAACAGAATAGCACACTAAAGAAGGAAGTTGCTATCGCTGAACGCAAGCTTAATGCCAGAAACGAGCGGATACAAAGCTTGGAAAGCCTGCTTCAAGAATCCCAAGAGAAACTGACCGCTGCCAACCATAGGTACGTGTTTCTTGAAGTCAGAGTCCAGAGTTTTGCGATACAAATGCTGACCCGACATCTGCGATCACAGATTCGAGGCACAACTTACTGCCGTAAAGGAGCGGTTAGAAGCTGCTAAGGTTGGCACTAAGGGGATTGGAGGAACGAACTTTAACTTTCAGGGATCTCGCATCGCGAAACCCCTCCGTGGTGGCGGAGGTGCGCCTGGCGACGTCAGCGGAGCACCAGTGCCACTCTCTGGTGTCCAGGGATCTGCGGCTCAACAGGAAGCCCAGCATCCTAAGCGCTCTTCATGGTTCTTTGACCGAAAATAGAGATGGGATAGAGTAAAGTGTTTGGGGTGTTATGAGTAGACGTTGTCGAAAGGATAACCAGCGCAGTAGGCGCGGTTGATACCCAGCGGATCACTAGTCGAGATGAAAAACCACCTATTATCCTCAAGATTTAATAATGAACTCGAAATGCCCACTTCTTTTATGTCCATTATGTTTTCATGCTATGATACTTTTTCTTTCTTTCTTTCTTCCTCTTTTCTCTTGTGGGTGGTCTGGCTGGGACTTGGAGGCGGGGTGCAGGAAACGGGGGATCTGGTCATTTCACGAGATGGGTTATTTAGGACTGGAATAGATTCCTTGGTTCGTCGGCTTACAGTTTTACCAACGTTATTATTTCCTGGTCTTTTCTTTTTTGTTTGTTTTTTTCCCCTTAGTTTCTATCCTCTTCCTCCTTTTACCCTCCCTCCATCCCCTTGGGCCCATGCGAGACACCCAGTTCAATATGCCATTTAGAATATGATAGCCTTGCTGCTCGATTAAATTTTTAACCAATTCACGATAATACTAGTATCATACTTGGTGATGAGTGCCGGGAAGATGTTTTCATACAAGACAGGAATTGCCTGCAAGTTACCCAAACTGACTGTTCACCAACTCTATCTTGGACACTTGTACCTGCACCTGAGAAGGCATTGATTGCAGCCAACCAGGTCGATCACTTTTTATTTTTATTTTTTACCTTCCGAATATACTTGCATAAAAAAATGAGCTAGCAATGTACCGAGACACACTACTGCACAATATCAAATAACTACCCGAACATTACTGTAAGGCTCCACACAATCCCACTATCCAGGGCATTTGCGGCAAGCTAAGCCCGATCGCAAGATGCACAATGTTTGACCCGTGAACAAGGGTACTATAAGATGCCAGTTGTTTTTTTTAGGCCCTTCAACCAATCCTGGATCCCAGGCGGCGGGACATCCGCCCGGGCACTGGCATTAGGTAGGAGAGGCGGAGTGGATGAGTACAGACAGTACTGGTACCGATATTGCACTTATGGTGAAGCCTGCAAGTTCCGGTGGTTATATTATAATAATAATAATATTAATAGTCATTGATGTCGACAAACTGATAAGATACGAGACCTGTGCCGTACCGTATGTATAATATACTGTACCCGTTCAAGCTCACTGTGAGATCTGGGTTTGCCGCGCGGTGCAATAATAATAATAATAATTTCTCAATCTCTGGAGACCGGTAGTGCGGCATACCGTGCCGCACATACCGGTCAGGTGTCGATCTAGTGCTGTGTGTGCCACGCTGGTATGATAACTTAACCTATTGCATTATTGTATAATATTATAGGGTGGGGGATAGGCTTTTTCCGTTCCCCCTTATTTGTTCGTTCATCCATGATATCTTCTATCTATCTAGCTATGGTACCTTTGTGACAAAGTTTAATGCGGGCTGACTGCAAGCATGATACTGGTGCCTAGATGGGAGGGAGGGTGCTGTATGGTGCCGGGGCTCTTGAAAAATCAACAACACGCATGGATAATCTATCTGCTTACATAATGCACGTAAAAAAGTTAGTGGGGCTAAAAGCTAAAACAGCCTCGTGGAGAGCCGTGCATGGGTAATTCAAAATTTTAGCCAATGTCTCCACGGTATACGGTATGATATGATACCGTAAGAACTGAGAATGGCGGTGGGGCGTGTCCGCAGATTTCCCCCTCTAGATTAAGGGGAGAAAACGCGGGCGAGAAGCTTCTATTTCAGCCCCTGGTTGGGGCGAACAGTTGTTCCAGCTCGAACGGTATTGCCCTTATCGAAAATGAGAAGGAAAAAAATAAATACTGTAGAACTAGAGAGCTCCTCCGGTGAAACGATATCTCCCTCAAGATGTGGTTGTGGTTGGAAATTTTGGGGAAATTATTATTGCGTTGAGCCATAAAGTACAGTACAGGGCTGATACCGGTACCCGTTATCAGACTTTATGGCGTTTGTCGAACTGTTGATCTGGTATCATACCGGCATTTGATTAAAAAAGAAAAAAAACGGTCCAGGGAACCAAAACCCCTAACCCTGAATCAATCGCACCTCAGGGTTACTGGTCCAGGACAGTCAGTACCCGTAGAGGCACAAGGCCCCCAGTATGATGATACCAGTGTCTTTTTCCCCATTACTCACGAGTTGAAAGAATGAATAAATCCCCCACTCTATACAAAGTGTAAGGCTGGCGAGTGATGAATAGCAATGCTGTAGGCTAGCAGTGGGATACCAGTATCATACAGAGGAGGAGGAGGAAGGTTTTTCCTTCATGTTATTGCGGCCCCTCAGATATCATAACTTATGCTATCGTACTTGTACCAAGCAAAGCACTTCGGGGAGTGAGCCGCACATGATAAACCCTTCCTCGCCTTGTCCGTCCGTCCCCCAGCCTGGCCGACGAAATAAAAACACAACTCGCCAGTCAGCCAGCCAGCCAGCCAGCCAGCCTTCTTCCCCCTTTCACACTCCCTCGGTGGCGAATCTTCTCTCGGAGAATTAAACCTAAAGTTCATCACGGGGTCTTTTGGAAAGAGTACGGGTTACTATACTCCACATCCGACCGGGGTTTAGGGTACAGTTTTGCCGGCACGGGCCCGGTATCATCATATCGAAAACCGGGGACCATCGTCCTCTTGGGGAAAAATTAAAAGTCTCGAGGGAAGAGAGAGAGAGAGAGAGAGAGAGAGAGCCTTCTCTGTGGACTGCGCCCGATTCAAAGTTGGTTGCAAAAGAGAAGGAAAAAAGTTACGCGTAACCCATAGAAGCTATCACTCCCCCTTCCCTTATCCCCCTCAAAAACCAAAAGGTCTTGTTAGCGTTAGGGAAACCACGCCAAAGTTTACCTTACCCGTACCCCATAAGCTCCCTCCCACTACTCAACGTTTCGGCTTGTCCAGCCAGGTCTCTAACTCTTTCTTTCCTCCTCCCCCCCTCCTCTTATCCACCACCAACATCGCTCCTTCCTTATCGCTTGTGGAAGGCTCAATCCTGAACCAACTAAACATACATTACTTGGCTTGCATCGCGTCTCGCTTAGACCCGCGAAAAGCTTCAGCTATTAACTGTTACTTGGTTCTGCTATTGCATCCGTTCGTTTCCATTTCCACCCAATTTCTGATTCCGATCTCTAACTCCTCCTCGTGCCGCCAGCATTTTCCTTTTTTTCTCTTCCCCCCCACCCAGCCAATAGCATCGTCGTCTCCCCCGCTTGCTTTCTGTTTTTCCACATCCATCCCGCAAGGCTCCCTGCCATTCGCGCGACAAACCTCTCCCCCCCCCGCTACTTGTTCCTCCACCCATATTGTCTACCCTACCCCGTCTCCCCGAGATATAGTCCTGATCCTGTCACGCCCTGTGTCTTGTCAGGTTTCACGGGCCATGACAACCTTTCCCCCCACACCCGATGCGTCCCCCAAGGTCAAGAACAGCTCGCTGTTGAACTCTGCCCCCTCCCCTGCAAGCTCCACGAGCTCCGTCACCCTAGCGGACGAACCATCTGCCTGCGTTTCGGCCGAGGATGACAATTCCTCCTCACCTCTGGCCGCCTCCACTTCCTCCCGTGCCCATGGTAACTCTTCCCCGACCACTCCTCAATCGATAGCCAAGTCGCCGAAATGCACGGAATCCGAGACAGTTCCGTGCATACCACCACCACCCTCGTCACCCGCGCACATCGGAAATTTCCAGCGCGTTTCACCATCGACCCATCACCATTCAACGGTAGGTTTTGATTCACTCCCGCCCACGGTTCTGGTGGAAATCTTTGGCCATGCGCTTCGCGGTGATTGCGGCGAGATCTCGCCCAATCTTATCGAATACACCGACCCCCGATTTCTGAATCACAATTTCTGCGCATTACTTGAGCGCAGGAGATCGCTCTCTCGTCTATCTCGCCTTAGTAGATTCGCCCGCGCTTATCTTCAGCCGCACTTGTACTCGCCTGCTGTTGTTACCAGCATGACCGAACTAAACTCGCTAAGTGGGTATTATTATCCGGAGGTTGATTGGAAAAAGAAGGGAAAGCAACCGGTCCTGGAAACGGATGGCAACGGTACCCCAGTCAAGCCGCGGCTTCCGGCGAAGAGACGTAAAGCGTTTAAAGGACGTGGCCGGAAGATCAAGGAATTGGTTGTCATAATTGCTGGGTTACCTGGGGACATGTTGGATGATAATCCCTCTGTGAGATGGCCCGGTTGGTATATCGAGGACTGGATGAGATATGATTTGGAGGCGCTAGCGGTAGAGCGACTCACTATTCTAGCCCCTTCACAAGGTAAACCCCCCCCCCCCCACCACCAAACTAGCAATCGGGAGGTGAGCCGTGTGAAGCCGGAAAAAAAAAAGACTAATTATTCCTACGGTAGTTACCGCTGCCACCATCTTATGCGCCACCATCCCAAACTATCAAACAATAAAGCACCTTCACATAGAGGTGAATATCGGTGAACCTGCCTTCGCTCCCGAAACTCGCTTCTATAACCTAGCAGCACACGACAGCACGAGAGACCACCTCTGTCCCCGTCTTGTCCTTCATCACGACACTCTCGAATCCCTGACGCTCCGCAACATCCACGTCTGCCGACATCTCGTCGACCAGACCAACACCTGGCGGCGCCTCCGACACCTGAATGTCACATTTCACAACGGCCTTCGCGGCCTCTGCTGCGCCGACACCACCACCAACGAACCCGCGAACCCAGAACTAGAAGTCAACGAGACCAACCGCAAGATCTGGGAATTCTGCCAGCAGCGCCAGTACCTCACCATCGAGATGTTCGCCTGGTACGACTTTTGGTCCGCCACGCCCGGAGAATCCGTATGCTCATGGCGCACCATCAATGGACTGTTGTACCGTCGGGTGACGCCCGGGGGGCAACTCGCTTTCTCGTCATACGAGTGGTGGAAGGCACTGTCCGATGGCACAGGCTGTTACGCTACGCCCGGCCCTTCCCCGACCGGTACCCGCATTGTTAACGATAGTGCCGGAGAGGAAGTGGAGGAGGAGGAGGAAGTGGAGGAGTGCTCCGAAGACCAGGAGGAGGAAGAGGAAGACTCTATCCTGCTACTCGATACGCAGTTCTCTGATGATGTGGATGGGTGTCTGGGTGGTGGTGGTGGCGTGGCGGTCAGTCATGAGGAGGATATCGCCATTCTGTGCGCTGCCACGAGACCGCGGCAGATGAGGATCCTATGATGGCCCCTTATCCCATTTGGCTGTCCCTTTTTCCCTACTTTTCTCTCGTTCTCATTCTCATTCTCTTCTTTCTACTTGCTTCTCTTTAACACTCTAGGGTTCTTTCCTACACCTTTTTTTGAGTCGGGGTCAAAACGGATATGGCGTTTATTTATGTTTTATTTGAGTGTCACTTTCTACACAATTTCTTTCTCTCCCCCTTTTCGGCTATTTCCTTCTGGATATTCGGAATCTCGACTATCTACTTTTTGTTTAATTTTTCTTTTTCTTTTTCTTTCCTATCTACCTATCTGTCTCTATCTTGTATACGGACGGGCCGTGCTTTGGCTGCCTCAAAATGACAGGCAGGGGGGAAAAAAGAGAGAAAAAGAGAAAAAAAACACAAGGATCTCTAGGTTCATATGATTGTTCTTCGTTCATTGTTTTAGTAGAGTGGGATCACTTTTCTTTCTCTCTTGTCCAAGTCATTTCTCCGCTCCAACTCAAAAAATGCACGAATAAGGATGGGAATAACGACAAAAATTAAAACTGACCGGCTGGCTAGGTATGGTATTTGTAGGAGTTTCGATTTTGCTTTTTTTTCTCTTTCTTCCCTTCCTTATTTTTTTTTCATGCAATCCTTCTTTTTATTTTTTTCGTTTTTTGTTTCACACCTCTCTTCCGCTTCCTCCCGGCTCGTGGAATGATGGACGTGCCGCGCTAGCTGGCTGCCAAGTCGAGATTACGGATGGAGTATATAACGACTCTGTGCGAGAGAAATAGTGGAAACAAGAGTAGGAAGAAAAGAAAGAAGGAAAAGAAAAGAAAAGAACAGAACAGAACAGAACAGAACAGAACAAAAAAAAAGGTTGTTAGAATTCACGACTTGTCACTCGATGATTTTTGGGAGTTAATTGATATCAATCATGTAATTCATGTCATGACGTATGGATGGGACTTGAACGCACGAGTAAAAGGGGAACTGCAAATGCGAACAGTGGTTGTGAAGCGAAATAAAGTGTTGAGAGCCGGGATCATTATTTTTCCACTATGATACCTTGTTTTTATGTACGAGTAGTACCTCCTCCTGCCCCCGTGATCATCACAGCCATTGTTTGAGACAAGAAAAAAAAGCCCACCAGAAAAGAAAGCAAAAGGAAAGAAGCAAGGGAGAAAAAAAAAGTGAATCATCTTGTGCAAGAACGCCTACTTGACCTCATCGAAATTGATCCCATACTTTTCCGTCAACCTCGCCCTCCTACGCTCCTCCCATCCAGGTCCATAAATACCTATCCCGAGCCCAAAAAGGTCAGCCAATCAAACCAAACCAAAAAATTTATTTAAAGAAAAGAAAAGGAAAAGAAAGAACACCAACCCCTCCCCTCCCCCAACTCCCCAATAGTCTCCCTCCCATCCCTCCTCCCGCGCGCCCTAATCCCCTCCTTCCTCCCCACCTCATCCCCCCCCCTCCCACCGCCATTGCGAAACCTCCTCCCCAGCGCCCCGCCGGTATACTCAAACACGCCCATCACGACGCCCAGCCCAACGCCGCAGCCGACAACGCCGGGCATGGTGCGCACGCGGATGCCCAGCAGCGCGCCCGCGACCGCGCCCCCGATCGTGGGATTCAGGCTGTCCTCCACGCCGCGCAGGTTGGCGCTCGCGGCGCGGAAGAACATGTACGAGCCGCCCATGGCGGCGCCCAGCCCGATTACGCCGCCCGTGCGCGTGATGAAGGTGGTGACGCCCGCCGCCGGGGACTTGGTCAGGGTGTTTTGCATGGCCGAGATGAAGGCGCCGGCGCCCGCGCCGTAGAGGGTGCCCTGCACGGCGAGGGTGATGGCGTCGTGGCGGTGGAAGGGGGGGGTGGTGGTGGGAGTGGTGGTGGTTTCCATTGTTTTTTTGTTTGTTTGATTGGGGGTTTTTGGTTTTTTGGATGGTGGGTTTGGATGTTTGGTGGGGCAGCGGGTGGGAGGAGTGGTGGGTGAGGGAGGGTTGGTTGGTTGGTGGTGGGGCTTATTAGTCAGCTGGATTATCTTTGGATGGCGTGTCGGATTGGTGGGAGGCGAGGGTCGCAACGACGGGTTTTGCCATTTTGCATCTATTAGAACTCAAGTCGTAGCCAACTGATTGGTCTGGAACTACTTTTTGCAAAGCCCCTATTGCCAACGAGTTCGTAACGAGGCTTAACGGGAGCCGATTGTAGATGTCAGCGTAGGCCGCCACGAGTCCATGTTTCATTGTGGGAGGACGATTTCCCGTATCGTACGGCATGACTTGAAGATAGTGCTCGGCTTGAAAAGAGCATCAAATCTTCTCTCTTTATAGCTAAACAAGCTCGTAACCCCCCTTTGTACTCGAGTATACCGGTCTATCATACCAATGCCGGTACTCGCCTTCCCAGATAAAAAGCGAAAGAAAGAAAAATCTACAATTAAGCCACACCACACCTACATTGATGCGAATCGGAAAAACACCCAAGAGGGGTGTATATAAAGGAAACAAAGGCAAAAAAACAAAAACACATGCCCACTTTTTTCCTACCTTCCTTCAGAGTACACATGAATGGGAAATGCGCCAGACTCGATTCAACCTTACCCGTCAACCCGAAGAACTCACTTAACACCACGCTCATATATTCCTTACTCAACTTTAATACTACCGTATATCTTTCTCACAAACAGCCAACAGGAGAAAAACCCAATGGTGCCTGTCAAAACAAAGAACAGGAAACCTATGAGTGCACTGTAACCCAAATAGAGCACATTGCTGGTAAGGCCTCCAAGACTGAGTTTAGAGACCCAGTAAATGATAGCGTTGAGGAAGATGTAAATGGCACTTGCCCCGGCAGTGAAGAAGGATCGCCATTGCCAATGATAATTTTCTGAGCAGAGAAGGAAATAGATCATTAAAACCGTAACAGTAGAGCAGGTCATAATCTAAATCTCATTAGCAAGCTGCCGACATTGCGATTAGGGAAGCAACCTACCATGATACCATAGCAAATAAACAAGAACCCAAACATGTAGTAGACCTTGTGGAACCAGATCGAGTTCATGATGAAGTAGAGCTCGACAAAGATCGCCCCGAATGGCAGGATACCAACAAGGAGCATGCTTGGCACCGGCTTCAGATACATTACCTGATCGGGGATTTGGCGAGGAATTTGATTCGTGCGCACAGGCGAGGAGAATGGCTTTCCACACCGTGTAAGTCAGGCTCGATCCATGTTAGAAGAACGAAAAACTTACCGGAGATTTAAATCCTAGCCAACTGCCCCCAACGCTCAAAGGCACGCTAATAACAAACCAGATCACAACAAGGGCCAACATTGTAGTGAGCGGAACCGCTCCTGACGAGTGCTCGTATATGAGAAAAAAGTTGAGGAGGAAAAACCCTCCAAAGACGATTCCGGGAACAAACAGCGGAGTCAATATGATATTTCGTTTCCATGCCTCTCCTCCGAACGACTTGTAGCTTCTTGCGGAAACGTATCCACCAATGAATCCGAACAGAGTATACGACAGTATCATAACTGTCGCCAAGGACCCACGGTTGGAAGGTGATAGAAAACCGAGAAGGGCAAAGGCGATGGTAGCACCTGTCATAAAAAACAGTTGTGCCCCTGACCCCAAGAAGACTGAGAGTAGCATAGGATTGGTAGGGGAGCGGAAAACGTCGCCGTGTACCAGCTTCCAGCCAGAGTCATCCTGGACGTCCTCATTAAGATCCAATTGATTATAGCGAGCAATATCCTTGCGGAGCGCTCGCAAAAGCACCATTGCGACCATGCCAGTAAGGAATACAACGATAATAGCCGAATTAACTAGAGAAAACCAATGGATCCGTGGCTCAAATACATGCAGATATTTATCCCATCTAGTCGCCCAGGCAGTGGTTGAAGGTCTCCAGAGGACTGAATACGTGAAAATAACATCTGTTTGGCCGTTCTCACTAAGCATGACAGGTGTCCTGTCGTCGCAGTTGGCATTTCCCTCCTCACCCTTCTTGGATGAAAGGGATAGCGGCTGGACAACCACTCCAACTACACGGAACTTGTTGGCCTTGCGGCCTGGGATCTCGTGGTAGTCGATGACTATGTTGTAGTGGTTGTTCAGATAAGGAGCTGGTTCATGCCCATCTTCCACTTGCACAAATCCGAGAGGAAATCCCTGAGAATAGTACTCTTCATCACCATCATCACGATCCAAGGCTACGGGAAGCCCATCCACTAGCCAATTAATATTGTAAGCCTGCCTGATCCGCCGGTTGACAAACTTTGAATTCATCTCTTCGTACTTCCTTTGACAAAGCATCTTGCAGGTCTCATTTTTGGTCATATAGAGCTCAAAGGGTGAATCGAGGATACGATCCCCAAACAGAATAGAGCCCAGAGACTCGGACACCTTCTTAGGTCCATTCTTGGGACGGCAAAAATTGAAAGCCGGGTGGTAATAGTCGAATGAAACAATGGAACTCAGCGGCCGTCCTGTTGTGAAGGCTGGCGTAAGGCTATTCACGTTCAGAGCGACTTTAGCACCAGAATTGTAGTCTGTTGGAGCGACTCCTGGAAGATAAAAGGCGGATGTGACTTGAAGTAGTGAAAGTGCCCCAACTATTGGGGCTAACGGAGTGGAAAAGTGCATGATTGCAGGGTGTGCCCTATACTCCGGCCAGCTCTGGAAAAGCAAGGGCCTCACCAGTTAGGTGGATTTCAGGGAGGGAGAACGTAAGGTGCTTGGTGATATACAGGCGAGGTTTGGATAATGACAAGAGGAAGCCGTGAGCAGTAGGTGGGTTTGGAGGGTCAAGGCGACGATGGGTGGAGGATAGTGAGATCTGAAGGGGATAGATAGGGGGCTCGTGGATATGATTTCGTTGGAGCCTAGCACAAAGGAGTCCTTGGGGATGCTGATGACGCGGTAGCCAGGTATACTATGGAACTGTGCTGAAGATAGCTTTTGCGGGAGAAATATGGCGGCTTATTAAAGTCTCATGCTGCGATCAGGGACGAGGGAAATCGGGAGCGGGTCTGTCTCCTTCCATCGGACAAGAATAATCTCAGAGCTGGCATCTCGCAGGCGATTTGCTGCTTGGCCTGGTCTGAAATGAAGCTTTGTGCCAAGATTATGTTGGAGCCCTGATTACTCATCAACCTTCAGCCTCCAGATGGTTAAGCGGCAGTCTTTCCCTGAAGTCTGAAAGTTGGGAAATTTAATACGGGGATGACAGCAATCCTTTTTCTTTTATAGAATGATACTGCTCCCCCTCTTGCTCATATACCGGTACCGGTGGTCTGCTCTGCTTTTGTCTGGCTCCTGATAGTGTTGTGTTGCCAGATAGGCAAGAGCCTCAAGATACTGATCGCGATATTGGGTCCTGGGGGAGGACACCAACCTGTTCCTGCTATGATGAGTCAACATAGCAACAATCGTGCGGTCTCCCAGGTGTATGGTATTCTGGTAGGTTATTTGCCATCATCAAAATTATTGGTATTGTCACAACCAAGCTTCGTTGCCACCATCCCTGTACGAGTACTCGAGTAATTAGGTGTGCAGGATGAAATGGGTAAAAAAATGGTTAGCGGGAGCCGTTTCTGGTCTCTCTTTTATATAATTCTTTGGATCCCCAAGGTAACCCCCATACCCGTCCCCAATGTTCCTAAGACCTTCACGAACTGTTTCTCGCCACTCGGTCATTTCGGCTGTTCTCACTAACTCTTTGTCTAACATGAAACCTACTTTTGGTAGCAACAAACAGAGAAGTCCCAGCCCATCCCCGCTAATCTTCACCGGAACTCCCATTTACACTGAGCCTTCCATTTTCACCAATACTCTATTTACACCGAACACCTATATTCACCAGACTTCTAAATTCGCCAAACTTCTATATCCACCAAACCTCTATATTAACCAAAACTCCTATTCTATCCAAAGCTTCTATTTTCACTCAGCCCCCTACTCCTCACCGAAGCTTCCTTGCTTATGCTGTTTTCACCGAAATCTCTGTATCCACAAAACCCCCCCAACCACTTGATTTACAGGACAGGCTATACAAACCATTAGGTGGAAACTATACAAGGTATCTTAGAAAATCCACCTGGCGGACATTGTGGGTATTGCCTAATGAAATTGGATCAACATTCTACACATCACATCTTTGAGCCTGGTGATCTCTTGCTATGGAATCACCTGTGTAGAAGAGTCTGGAGATTCAGTCCTTTTTTTAAGTGCCCAGGATTTTCATAGCACGGCGAAGATTCCCGATCCCAGAGCAACTAACTTATTTTGCTCAAATATTGATCGGTATGCTCACTCGTCACAACAGCAAAATAGTGGATACCAAACACAGTCTCTCAGACACCTGCGGGGTAAAAAATTTAACTTCAGCACAAATTGCTCTTCAAGATATTAGTAATGTAATACTCAAAAACTTTGAGAAACCTTTCAGAACCCCCCAATTTGTCCCGTTGGAGGAAACAAAACTGGTCTACTAGTAGACTCTCAGCTTCCGCAATTCAATGTATCAGCGATGAATTTTACCCACTCGTATTCCCTCTCTCCAAATTACACACTATAATACCGGACCACCAGGAAACGACCAGCCAGAGTAATAAGTTACCCAGCATCATTTCCAGGCCAATCAAACCAGCTCATCCACTACCATAAAAACTCGTGAAATTGACTATCTCCGTCTGCCCTCTAATCTCCGGATTCTGAGTCAAAAGCTCCCGGCAACGATTAGTAGCGTTCTTCTAACACAGTATAAGATCAGCGCTCAATAGGTGTTGGATCTCATTAACTGGTATTCGCAATTCTCTTAACTTGTCAAACTAAACCTTATCGTGCGCGGAATGGAGATTAAACCCCCCTGCTACAGAGCGGAGATAGCCAATTTCACGAGTTTTTACAGTAATGGAATAAGTATCATAGGTCTGATAGAGTTGACTGACATATGATATCAGGAAAATAGTTCAGCCCCAGGGGGTCGGTTCATACTAGGTCGCATTTGGAACACATCCCCGGCACAACATTGTTCACCCCATGGCCCTAAGAAGGAAACCATCACATGGAAGATCACTCACTTTGCATACTGTACCGAACTTCCCAGGATCTAAAGTTCCCAGCTTTATTTCCAAGATCCCAAAATAATGAGGGGGAACGGGACGTAAGATCATTACCGATAATAGGCATGTAACTTTACAGCAGAGATATAAAAAAAAGGTTAGGATGCTTTTATCTGTTTCATCTATTTTATGTTTCAAAATTCTGGCCAACCACAATTCCTATGATACGCTCTGCACCAGATGCATGAAGAGATGTCAACTGGCTTTCGGTATCTTTTTCTTTCCTTTGCTGATGATTACCAAGCATGATAATCCAAATTGTACCCAAAATGCGGCACCCCCGAACCACTGCTATTCCACAAACTCGCCTAAAATCGACCCCAAAATTATCTGAGCATGTGAAATTTATGGTATAATACTGTTTCCCGTACTGCCCTTACCAATCTTAAAACTTGTAACTTGAGTATATACCAGCACAAGTAAAGTACATATGAGCAGGGTGTCATTCATTATATCAACCACCACCAACAAGACACATTAACCTCAACAAGCAATATATTCAGCACAGCGATGTTCATTGCATCAAGGTTTGACTGTATTTGGATTGATCGTTATGTCCTCGGGTGGTGTTAGTTAAAATAAAATAAAATAAAAAAATAAAAAAATAAAAAAATAAAAAAACTATTTCTGTCCATCCTATGGAGACGGGGGTTATGTTTTCCGCCGGCGATCTTTATGGAGCAGCATGTCCGGGACCGAGCAAAACTTTCCCAGTATCCAGCGATTAGCCTCTTCTGGAAGCTGTCGCAGTGGGGGAATTCCGTCGGTATTTATCACTCATAAATTAAATATCCCTATAAACTAGCGTCTCCAGTAACATCGTGCTGAGAGGTTATGAGAAGTACAGGTTACCAGTATGAAGAACCTGAACATTTGAGTCTGAATTTAGTATTTGCAATCAGACCCGCACAGACAATCTGCCATATAAACTTTTAATCCCTGTGTTCAGGTTCTACAGTCGCACCCCGTTGTCCCGGATGGCCAAAATCAGTGAAGTAGTTGATAAAAATAGTGTTTGAAAAAACTGAAAAGCAAGTGATAATTGTGTGGGTATGACATCCGGCTATCCCACATATGGTTTAGATGGGGGTAGAGTGGAAAACAAATGGGCAGGGAGATCAGTGAATGGAGAGAATTTAAGAAACCCCCCAATACCAAACTTGAATAGAAGAATTTTATCTCAAATGATCAAGTCAAACTATCCACTCAGAGCCCGCCCGATGCCACCAGCAAGACTTGCATACAGAAGCAAAAAGCGGAAAACACCACAGAACCTTGGTCTAATACCGCTGCAGATAAATGAGCTTTGTTGCCTGCTTTGAGCAGTTGTGATGTGATATTTCAGGATAGGATTGAGAGAAAATCCAGGACACTGAATATATTTTCTATATGCACAGGGGTTAGAGATATCTGAATTTTCATCCAGTCCGGGAAACCCTCAAAATCCGGGACAGTGAGGTGTATTTCTATGTAGCTCGCACAAATCGTGAGAAATTGTCCGGGACAACGAAGAATCAGGGAGAGTGAGGTCCGGGACAACGGGGTGCGACTGTACATGCCGGTGACTTGTAAGTGCAATTCTCAGGCAAGCCGTGGTGGAGGTGGATTCAATCTAATTTATCATCCTTGCATCACTGAACCGGTAAGGGTCAAGACGGACTTTTGATTTTGGCAAGTACAAGTACGGTACCGCAACTTCTTTTTTTGTTTACCCTCTAGAACTCCATTCCCTTTCTATCAACAGGCCATGTATATACATTAGGCAAAAGAAAGGAAAAAGAAAGGAAAAAGAAACCCAGAAACAGCCGGAAAAATATGGTTGGGGGGAGGGCTCCGAGTCACTTCTGCAGCTTCTTCTGCGGGGCCTCCAGTTGCTCGTGAGGGGGGGTTCCTTTGTCGCTGGCGAAGTAGGCGGGAAGGCGGAGTTGGATGTAATCCTTTATGGTCCATATGACCAACTATACCTATTAGATTAACCAGATACAGGAGCTGAATGAGAAACTTACCGACAAAGATCCGATGAACAGGCAGTGGAGTTGCCATCTCATTGTTTTTTGGTCAGACTTAAGCTCAGCGAACTCCTTGTGGACCCCGGTATTTCCATCGTTGATTGATTGCCTGAGCTCGTCGGTAAGTTTGCCGATGGATTTGACTACATCGACTTTGAAGGTGCTGTGGGATTTGACTACATCGACTTTGAAGGTGCTGTGGTCCTGCCATCATCGTCTTGGTTAATTGTCACTATGTATTTGGAAACGAAATCCGTACCTTGATAGCACCATCAATCTTGTCGTCGAGTCTATTAATTCGGTCCCACTATGCCATAGTTTGTTAGCTGAAGCTTAAATAATCAGTTTGAGGTAACGTAGAAACTTGAATAATTGAACCGTGTGCTATGTCGTTGGACTTTCCTCTCTCAGTAAGGTCAAGAAATCTTTGTTTTTTTTCTGTCCCGGAAGGGGGAAAGGGGCTGTGTTTTTGCTGTGTTTTTGGCCCCCGTTCCAGAGAAGGAAATTCTAGACTTCAAAGCACACGGTTCAATTGTTCAAGTTTTTACGGTAGAGAGACTTACGAAAATATCGGACCGGCCACCGTGACCATGGTTTCCGGTGCCAGGGTTTCCGGTGCCATCGTTTCCAGTGCCGTTGGGGATGAATTCATCGTGGAACCCCCTGAACCAGATACGTCGATGGACGAGGGCAGGAGAGAGGATTTTTGTTTGGCGTGAGAGTCGGAACATAGTGTTTGATGATTGTTATGAGTGGACTTGGACGGTTGGGTGGAAGATGGTTGACCTCGAAATTCAGGCTCTTAAAAGCTCGGTGGGTGTTACCACAAGCCACTGCCAAGTCGACCATCTGGGATCTGGGGCTTGGCGCGCTAGTATGGGATGCGCAACAGGAATCACCATACAAGTCACAATAGGCTTAGCAGTGTAGGTTAATAGAATTACGAATACGAGTTAATGAGATCTACCAAGTTCAGCCTGCCCAAGCCATACCGCGTCAAGAAGACACCATTCCTTCTCGGGGCGTTTTGTCTCTGATCATACAAGTTACAGGGGGTATGTTTTCGCACAATCACCACGTCGCTTACAACCACAGTCATTGAAATTGCACCTCCGTGTGATCAATCACATTCCGGTTTTCGACCAATCGCATTCCTTGGACCCCTCTTCACGACGGCTTCAAGTCTTTATTCCCAGCGGATTTTCCCCTCGGTTTAATTTGTCTTTAAGAGATTATTTTATCTCTTTTCATCACTTTTATTTAACCTCCATCACCAGTCAACTGCCCGGTATCGGTAAAGATGGTTAAGAGAGGTTCTACAACGTTTTCGGCGACCAAGGTTGCTAAGGCGGGTTTGACGGCTACGGCCGCCCTACAAAAGATTTTGGACTTGGAGAAGGATGTCTCTAAGTTGCGTCACCATGTTTCCGTCTTATCGAAGAGGAATCATGGACTGCAAAAAGAGGTGGACAGGTTGAAGAAAGAGGAGGTGGCGGTTAGTTCTGAGGTGGCTTCGCCTGAAAGGGTTGAGGAGCCTGAGCCACTAGTTGTGGCTGAGCCCAAAGAACAGGAAGTGGCTAAAGATGTGGCTGGAGCTTTTGTGGCTTTGGCGGGTGTGGCGGGGGTGAGGCTGGCGAGGGTGGCAACACCTGAGGTGGCTGAACCTGTTGTGGCGGAGGATGAGGAGGATGATGATTGCCGTTCGGTGGTGACCGTGACGGGCAATAAGAAGAGGAGGTTGGAGAGTTTGGCGGATGGGGGTGTGGGTAGGGTGGGAGAGAGTTTTGTGGCTCCGACGGGGCCGAGAGGTGGGGCGCCGATGGGGCCAAGGTTGATGGCGGAGAGGGTTGGTGGGACAAGGAGGGGAAGTGGAGTGCCGGCGGACTTGTTTGTCAGGAGGGCTTACAGGTTTGTTGACAGGTCATTGGTAGGGGTGCGCAATGGGATGGTAGGTGATACTTATCAGACCAGAGGGAATTTTGCCCGTGCGCCGTTTGTGGATAGAGGGGGGTATAGGGGGAGAGGGTATAGGCCGTATCGTTGATTGTTGACCGGGGTCAAGAGGGGCTTAGGATTCGCAGCGGGCGGAGACCGTGGGCGCTAAAGACTCACATGAATAGGCTCGGGGCTTGCGTGTATTTCGGCGGTCGGTGATGGCGGATGGGAGAGGAATGTGGGTGTATGGTTTGAGGGGAATGATGTTTGATTTTGATTTTGTTTTGTTTTTTTTTTTGGGTATGGGCGAGCAGAAGGTACAGGTCCACCTCACCCGTTAAGCGTACCGGCGAGTATTTGATTGCGGGGAAAGATGGGTTCGGGTCGACGGCCGGGTGTGCGGGGTAGTGTATGCTTCCTGCCATTGCACCGCTAGGGAGGAGTTGAGAGTTTAAGTTTTGGTGTTTTGTTGTTTGGTGATGGGTTGACGAAAGGGTGAATGTTGGGCGGTATTGTTTCAGGTGCGGGCTTGGAAAGTTATCCTTTGTATAGCAGATGTAGGGTCCGCGACCGGTGGAAAGGCTTAGCCATATGCTTTAGAGTAGCCCGTTAGCCTAAAATAAAAAATTTTATAAAAAAAAAAAAAAAAAAAAAAAATGTTTTCGCACACACCAAAGTGGCTGACCAGCAAAAAACACTAGAAAATTGGTGGGTCACAAAGTGGTGTGTGCGAAAACTTTTTTTTTTTATAAACTTTTTCCATTTCGGCTACCTAGCTACTCTAAAGCATATGGCACACCATTCACTTGTGCGATCCCGGACCCGCCTACCGAGACTCCACTCCCTCACCACCTATAATGCAGCAGCTAACCACAAATAAACCGTTACACCAACTCAACAGCAAAAACACAATCTGACATCCCCCCGTAGCCAACCGCACCCCGAGCGGGTCACTATGCCGAATGAAGAAGCTATATTATTAGTAAGAAAACAATAACAAGGCCAACCTACGCTTCCAAATCCCCAGTGCTCACACACCAGGCGGGCTCCTCGATCAACTGGACAAGAGGTAAAGCAAGCCCTGCCCACGTCGATTTGCTGATCTGCCATTAGGCCACGTTAGGTTACCCCTCGCCATCCCAGGTCTATCCACTTCGCCCACCACGCCACACAGGCCATTTTTCGTGATCTCCGGCAAACCGCCGGTGATGTGTAGGTATAATGGTGTTCCTCGTTGTTCGTGCCTGGCTATCTATAGTACGCTACCTAGCTAGATGTGTGCCCTAATCCACAGACGCCAACCCTACATCCACCTCCCGTTCAAAAAAGGAAAACAATAACTAAAAAAACTAAAAATAACTAAAAAAACATAACAATTAGATTGAGGTATCCGGATTTACAGGATTTGAATGTTTTGTCAAAAGACGTGGCCTTCTCCGTGTTGGTTCCATCCCTTTTGATTTTGATTTCTTTTGCGGAAACCTAGTGGTTTTCCCCACGGTAGATACTCGTCGAGGCCAGCGGAGAAGGTGGGCCAGTTCGTCATTCTGTGGTTCGAGAATGAAATCTGACAAGATATCCTTCGCCCCAGCCAAGGCAGCTCGTGTTTCCCAAGTTGAATCGCCTTTCTGATTGAGTCCAACCCACTTTACTAGGAATTCCACTGTCCCCACTTTATTCTTCCTCCAGTCCAGTATCTTTTCTGCCTCGTATTCGACGACCGGTAGGTTACGGGGATGTGTCAGTACACGAATGGGGGGTGGAGGTGCCTGCTCCCTAGAATGATCGATATAGGAAGGTCGTAGCCGGTCAACATTAAATGTTTCGGATATCCGTGAATTTGATGGTAAGTCGGCAATTTCAAAAGTATTAGGCCCTCTTTGCTTGCCCAAAGTGAACTCACCGATATACTTTTGCTGTAGAATTCGGCGCAGAGTATAGCCTCCAGGATTTGGCATCTCTCCCTCCTCAGGACTAGTATTCCCATACGATATGGGCAGGTTTTTTGTATTGATCAGTACCTTGTCCCCAGTCTGAAAGGCGTGGGGCTGCCGTTTTTTGTTAGCTTGCTCCTGTTGCTGGACTTGTGTATGGTGTAGAGCATCGTGAAGCTGATGCAATATATCTGTCATTGTAGTAGCAAAGCTAGTTGCGAGGAAATTTAAGGGCTGCAGCGGGCGAGATTCTGCGATAATATCCAATGGCAATCTTGGAATATAACCGAGATCTGCTTCAAAAGGTGCTAGCCCTGTTGACTTATGCTTGTGTGAGTTATAGCTAAATTCTGCTAGCGCAAGAAAGCGATCCCACTCCTGCGGGGGAGTGCGGACAAAGGACCGGAGGTATCTTTCAACAATAGAGTTGGCCTTTTCCGCCTGCCCATCTGTCTGAGGATGAAAAGCAGTTGACATACGCAGCTTCGTTTGCCAAATCTTCATCAAGTGCTGCCACCATTCTGAGGTGAAACGCACATCCCCATCGGACACGATATCGGTGGGTAAACCATGAAGGCGAAAGTAGAAATCAATAAAGATTTCTGCAAACCTTTCTGCTGTTAGGGTCTTTTCGGCTGTCGCAATCCAATGGGCCCGCTTTGTTAGCCCATCAATAAAAGTAATAATGGTATCATTGCCCGAGGAGGACGAAGGGAGTTTAACAATGAAATCGATATTAATTCTCTTCCAACGCTCTGCAGGAATCTCTAGGGGCTGTAGTAGACCATATGGGCATTGGTTGAAAGGCTTTGATCTATGGCATGTTGCACAGCCTCGAATATACTGCTTTACCTCTTGGTACATTCTGGGCCAAAGAAACGCCGGGCGAGAGCAGAAGCAGTACGCTCAACACCAAAATGGCCACCGATTGGGGTATCATGGGCCTCCGCCATGACTCTTTGACGTAATCTACCGGCATTTGGTATACACAATGATCCTGATTTGTTATGAGTTATCAGTCTATCCGGCAGGAGAGTATAATGCCGCTGCCATGCCTTTCCACGCTGCAAACTTAAAGTATTCTTTGTTGAGTTCTCTTGTTCCCCCTGTCCCTCCCTTGTGTAATTATTTCTCGAGTTCTCATAACCTAACCCGATCAGTACTTTTGCGAAATAGGGATCTTGGCTATACCCTTCCCAAAGCTCATCTAGCCACCCATCCGCAGTAACCGTAATTGTGGTAAAGATGTCGCCGACGGAAGTTGCTGTAGTATTGGGGACGGGTGTCTGTACTGCACTATCCAAGTCGATGCAAATAGGGATAGTATCCCTGCCCACTCGAGTTACAGGCTGTATAGCACTAGGCTGCATGTGAACCTGGGTCTTCTGATAATCTGGCCAGCGGCTGAGCGCATCCTGGATATAATTCTGTACACCCGGCAAGTATTCAATTTCAAAGTTATACTGTTGAAGCCGCTCCAGCAGACGCATCTGCCGAGAACTGAGTTTAGGTTGTTTTAAAACATGCTGAAGCGAGGAATGATCAGTTTGCACAGTGAAGTGGGAGCCATGAAGGTAGTACCGCCAATGCTCAATAGCATCACGCACAGCTAATAGCTCTTGATCATAGGTTGAATATCGAGTTTCAGCACCAGAGAGCTTGCGGGAATAATATCCTAAGATACGTTCCTTAGGGAAAGACTCAGACTCTGGATTCCACTGCATTTGTCTTAAGGTGGCCCCAATAGCAAAACCGGATGCATCAGTACAGATGAGAAATTCTGTATTACCCTTCTCTGGTAAAGCCAGCGCAGGTGCACTACTGATCGTTTTCTTGATTATTGATATTGACTCCGCTACCTGGTCATATGTATCCGGATTAGAGAGCTTGAGATTATACTCTGCGTTGGTTCGCGGAATAAGTGCTAGTAGAGGTAGGGTGACACTAGCAAAATGTGGAATAAACTTCCGATATACTCCGGCAAGACCGACAAACGACCGCATTTGCTTAGGTGTTTGAGGTATTGGCCACGCACAAATTGACTCAACCTTGTCAAGAAGCATCTGGACCCCTTCACCATCAACTGCAAAGCCTAGAAACTCTGCTGCTATGCTTCCAAAACTACACTTGTCTGGTTTCAAGCGGTATCCTGCTTTTTGAATTGTATGCAAAACCTTTTCTAAGTGCTGTGAATGGTGTAAGGTATCCTTCGAGTAAACCAGAATATCACCTATGAACACCACACAGTAGCCTGCCTTTATATGCTCCCTCAGCAGATTTGACATAACTCTCATAAATTCAGAAGGCGCATTAGACAAACCAAACGGCATCACCAGCCATTCGTATAAAGAGTCTGGCCCGATGAAGGCTGTCTTCTCAACATCCTGTGAAGCCATTCGATGCTGATGAAACCCAGACCAAAAGTCTAATTTAGAAAACACCTTCGCACCCTGAAGGCGGTCAATCAGCTCTTCACCATGGGGGAACGGGTACCGGTCCTTTACTGTTTGCCGATTGAGTTCCCGGTAATCGATTACCCTATGCAACTCCCCAGGGGTGCCTGCTTTCGGAACAAACATTACAGGTGCAGCATAAGGTGAACTAGAAGGCCGAATGTGTCTTTTAGATATCAACTGCTGGATAGTTTCATGGTAGGTCTCTTTTTCCTTTATAGTCAGACGATAGGGTGAACGGTGTGGAGGCTCTGACCCAGGCTTTAGTCGAATACGGAATCCCGGAGGGCGGTGGTCAGGTGGGAGTCCTTCTGGCTCCACAAACACTTCTTTAAATCGCCTCACCAGCCCTGCAAGCTCAGGAGATAATGAACCAAGCATCGTTTCTAGAAGAATACTCTTTGAGTATTCTGAAACTGTAAGTGCTCCTTTGTGTGATCGGTCCCGGAATGACTCTACACGACCAACTCCCAGTGGTAAACCAGCAATAGAGTAACGCCAGGTATTCCCCTTATATCCCAGGTACAAGATATTATTTTGATGATCAACCCAATGCCGGGTAGTGACCATCCAATCTTTCCCAAGAATAATCTCGTACTGTAGCAGGTTATAGTGAACAAACCACCTGCTATACACATATCCACCCATGTCAACTGTTAACCAGGATTCATACCTGGCAATCCTTTCTTCACTATTTGCTGTAGTAATTTTCATAAACCCCTTCTTTCTCGTCTTTACGTCTTGATTTTCCTGCTTCAACTGAGAAATAAAGCTACTTCGAACAAACTTGTGGCTTGCACCACAATCGTATAACACATAGGCTGAGCGACTGGAGGAGAGAATAGGTAGATTGAAGCGAAGTAAATTGTTATTCCCCGCACTGCTAGTATGATAAAAGAATCCCAACGTATCCCGTTTACCTTTGCTACCTACCCGACTCTCCTTCCGGACTACGCTGCACTCAAGCGTAGTCCAGCCTAGTTTTTCGAAGCTTCCCCACGACCAGCTCCCCCAATAGCCTCTTCTTCCACTTCATCCATATCAGGTTCCTCTCTCTCGTCATACCCATCAACTGTGTTGTAAACCCCGCTCTCATATCGACCACGTCTACGAGAAAACCTCCCCATTCGGTTATTACGTTCACCACGTCCACGGTATCCAGTGACGGGATCTTCCATCTTCCAGTCTGGCTTTGTACCACAGGAGGCAGACCAATGGCCCTTGCCTCCACCGCGAGTGCAAACATTACGGTTACGCCGATTGCCCGATACACCATGTCCCGTGATTACTGACAGGTCCATTGGTGCAGGTGCAGTTGGGTGACTAGAGGATGTAAATGGTACCGTAAAAGGAGTGCTGCCACTATTGAAAGAGGTAGTCCCACCTGTCAGGCCTTGAGTTACTGCCTGATCGTCGGTTACGGCCATTGCATCATCCAAGGTGATAGTTTTATTACCCCAGTGGGCGGAAATGGCAATTGCACTTAAAATATCCTTCTCACGAGCCGTCATCTTTTTTATATATATCATATAAAGCCTGTCCCCGCGTTGGCTATTAAGCCTATTCCTCCCAGCCAACCGGGCGAGGTCCAGGAACCTAGTGTTGAATTCCTGCAAAGCACCAGGTCCACTTCCTCTTTTTAAAGCTTCTAGGCGATTCCAGACGGCCTCAACGGCAAAGGCAGGTGAATACCGATGAACAAACTTAACCTTTATCTCCTCCCAGGAGAACGGGTATTCTGCAATAGCAGGGGTGAAGATATAGCTGTAGTCTGCTACAAGCATAGAGCGAAACCATACCAAGACATCTGGGGCTATGGCAGTCCAGGCTGCAGTTATCGTGGCATTATTGTCAAGACCAGCAAGCAAGGCGAAATGGGTTACCACATCCGTCCAGGATAGGACTGCCTCATAGTCAATACAACCAAGAAACTTTGGAATCGTATGCTTCTTCAACTGCCCACGTAAAATCCAATCATTGAGGTTTGCTTGCCCCGCCTCAGGCTGGGCGATTGACTGAACAGGAAACTCGGTAGCAGGAAGCTGGTTGGAGTGACTCATGTTCTGCATCTGTTCTTGAAGAGAACTGATTGCCGCACGAAGCTCCTCATTCTCACGAATCAACTCCTGTGCTTCCTCCGGGTTGTGCTGTCCCGTTCCCTGCTGGGGAAACTCTTGGTGGCCGGAATCCATTTGTGAAATATACGACGGGTGGTGAAAACTGCGTTGGCCAAAGGGAGGTGAGCCTTTGGTACTATAGGTGGGTGAATCTAATCCGTCGGTTGAGCTTGCACTTCCTTTATTCTCACGCCAGGTACTGCTTTCTGGCTTGGTGTCTATGTCCATAGACTCGGACATAAAAATCGCAAACGGTTCGGGCAGAGCCTGAGTATGCCTTGGATGCTATGACAAACACAGCTTCATTGGGTGGCACACCAGTAGATCAGGCGAACGGTTTGGAAAAAGAAATAAAAAAACGGCACTCGACCGAAAAAAGAAATGTGGTGCTGTTGCTACCAAATGATGTGTAGGTATGATGGTGTTCCTCGTTGTTCGTGCCTGGCTATCTATAGTACGCTACCTAGCTAGATGTGTGCCCTAATCCACAGACGCCAACCCTACAGCCGGGCATGGTTGAAAAACATAGGAAAATTGGGGTTAACCACACCCCGTCCAAAATTTCCCCTCCCTCTCCTCCGCCTCACTCCCCACAACCTCCACCTCCTCCACCTCACCATCAACTCTCCTCCTCTTACCCTTCGGCAGCCTCACAATCGCCACCTCGGGTTCATCAACCATCACCGCCACCCTCGACTCAGCCACAGGAGGCTTCGCCTCAGGCACCACCCACACATCTTCCTCAACCCCCGCCTCAATCACGCCACTCATCCTAACTTCGGGCTCAGCCACCACTTGTGGCTCAGGCTCCTGATCTCTCACGGGCGAAGCCACCTCAGTATTCCTCTCCTCATCCCTTCTTATTGCCTCTTTCTGTAACGCATGATTCCGCTTTGATAAAACAGAAACATGGTGCCTCAACTTTGACACCTCCCTCTCCAACTCCAATATTCTCATCAACACAGCCGAAGCCGCCAACCCCACTTTAGCAACCTTGGTTGCCGAAAAAGTAGTAGAACCTCTCTTAACCATAATTAACAGATACCGTGTAGTTAATGGAAGATGAGAGAGCAAAAATAATAGATGGAAGTGATAAATCTATCTTCCAGTGATGAAAATAGAGTAAGAGTAGGATGCTCTTAAACTAAAGACTTGAAGCCGTTGTGAAGAGGGGTCCAAGGAATCGCATTGGTCAAAACCAAAAATATGACAAGTCAACTAAGTTGAAATTTCAATCGCTGTGGTTGTAAGAGACGTGGTGATTGTGCGAAAACATACCCCCTGTGCCTTGTAGATGGTGAATTTAATGTGAGTTTACAAGTATCATACCCGTTGGAAAGTTACCGAACAGTTAATTTAGGTTAACCCGCGAAAGAATCTCTGCCGTGTACTCGTATGATACTGTACGAAAACATCCTCTTGCGCCTTGTACGGTATCATAGTACGGTATGCTAACGTGCTTCAGGTAAGGGACAGACGGACAGACACACCATCAACAGGGGCAGGGGTTATGCAAAGGGGAGAAAACAGGGGGGGGTACTAGTACCTTTCTAATACCATCTTTGGCGAAAACATACCACCAAAGATTTCACCTCGCCATCAACAAAATGTTGACTTTGCTACGCAGCTTTCCCCGGAGTTTTTTGTTCCTCAAACAATCCAAAAATATTGTAAAAAATCACATTAAAAAAACTAGAATTACCTGAGGCCTGGTAACATTTTTCTAAAATTTCTCTGGATTTCTTTGGTAATTTTCTGGGGATTCGTGGCAAAACAAAAATGTACCTCTCTCAAGCGAGGGCAAGACAAGGTGATTTTGCGGAATCTGTGCAAAGGTTTCACTTTTTCAATGGTATATTTCTCGGTCGATTTCAATTCTCTTTATTACTATGTAAAAGGACCGTGCCAATCCAGGCTTTGATCCCACAGCAGTATCCACCGGGGTCAGAATTACGTGACCGGGGCCAGGTAGTATGCATGGCAACCGATGTACCTCAACACTGGACCATATAAGTAATTCGGCACCTTCACGATCCGTGATAGTGCTAATAAAGTGATTAAATTATTAGAAATCAATATGGTGTATACCACCCATTGGCCTCAATTACAGCCTTTATCCTCCCAGGCATACTCCTAGCCAAACTGTCAAAGAAATCAGAGTCCAACAGCTCCCAACAATGCTCCACCGCATCTGATATCTGCTTCCTCAATGCCCACCCCCGATATTTAGAATCAAGAATATTAGGATACCTTTTTTCAAAAAGAGACTTCACCCTTGCCCAAGCACATTCTATTGGATTTAGATCAGGAGAGTAAGGTGGCCATTTAACCAACTTAACCCTCCTACCTGAAATGCCACGCTGCTCCACTTGCATCCACCAATTTTTAACAACTGTACCACGATGAATTCCAGCACCATCTTGAACAAAGTAAATAGTAGAACCATAAGGAAACTGCCTAATAATATCTGGTAGCCATCTCTTAAGCATTCTAAGATACTTGAGTGATGATGCGCCTTTTTTTTTAGACCCAGGGTCACCATGTAGCCGTACTAGAGGTCCAATTTTGCGCCCAGAAAACAGACTCCACATATGAACACTCACCTTTTCCTTACTTGTCTTTGCTTTCTTATATATGCGATTAGGCATATACTTGCTTTGCCCCACTTTCCACCTTGCAGGGGTCTTTCTCATCAGCAAAAAGGTGGCCTGCGTCAGATCCAGTAGTGTTGCGTCCTGACTCTCCCAGCCTGGACCCTGCGTCCTGTGCGTCCTGTACCTATACACCACATCTTGTTGCGTCAGGTGCGTCTGGAGACCCTTGCCCACACTGGGTTCCGTCCGGACACATCCAACGAAGCAACCCTGCCTCCCATGCATTCTGACTTAAACCTCAACACCATCGCACATCAGGATTCACCACTACCCCTGATTCTCCGTTCAGCATTCTTTGTCTTCTACTAGCCCGGATGTGAACAAGGAGTATTTCTTGGCAAAGAAAATATAGTTAGTGCTGGCGCCTGGTGAGAAAGCCATCATACCCTTAATCTTAAATTTGCGCTAAAGACTGCAAGTTCGAGTCACACTCGCACTCAGAGTTCTATTTTCAGAACATCATCTTTGAATGAGTGAAAATGCCAGCTCACTCCAGTCTGAAAGCGAGTGATAGCCATGATACTCTCAAGTCTAGCATAGTGCCTGGTGGTTTCTCGGCACTTAGCCTCAAACTGGACGCGACGCGACACTCTTTTCATCACAACACTCAACATCCACACTCCTGGGCCACAGCTGCAACACTCCACCACAGCCAGACAATCAATCCTGAATTCGACACTTGGAGGTTCCTGGGCTCGATGCCAGCTATCCAGCGGTATAAGATTCATCCCCAGAGGGATATTATTCATGAAGTTGCAGGGCTGAATGGGGTGGGGTGTTGGCGATCCCAGAACTCGATGGCAGATTCCTCCACAACCACTGCTCCGATCCTGGATCTGATTGCGGGAGGTTATTGGGCTCGATACCAGCTACACAGCGGTATAAAGAACGTCTCTGTAGCATCAAAACTCAGGAAGTCGCTGACCCTTATGAGAGTTGTCTTTATAGATACTAGTACCCTGGCGATCTCAGAACTCAATGGCAGATTCCTCCACAACCACTGCTCCGATCCTGAATCTGATTGCGGGAGATCGTTGGGCTCGACGCCAGCTACGCAGCGGTATAAAGGACGTCTCTGTCGCATCAGAACTCAGGAAATCGCTGACCCTTGTGAGAGTTGTCTTTATAGATACCCTGGCGCTCCCAGAGCTTGATGGCAGATTCCTCCACAACCACTTCTCCGATCCTGGATCTGATTGCGGGAGATCGTTGGGCTCGACGCCAGCTACGCAGCGGTATAAAGGACGTCTCTGTCGCATCAAAACTCATGAAATCGCTGTCTTTTGTGCAGGGTGTATCAGGTATCAAGCTGGCGATATTTTACTCGATGGCAGATATCTCCACAACCGTTGGACGGATCTTGATTCCGTTTGCGGGAGGTTGTTGGGCCTGACGCCAGCCTTCCAACGGTATAAGGTATGTCTCTGTCACATCAAAACCCAGGAAATCGCTGTCTTCTGTGGAGAGGATCTTTATAGTAGCCCTGGCGATATTTTACTCGATGGCAGATTACTCCACAACCGGTTGACGGATTTGGCTGCTCTTTGCAGGAGGTTGTTGGACTCGACGCCAGCTACGCGGCGGTATAAGGTACGTCTCTGTCGCATCAAAACTCAGGAAATCGCTGACTCTTGTGGGGGTTGTCTTTATAGGTACTCTGGAGATCCCAGAACTCGATGGCAGATTCCTCCACGACCACTGCTCCGATCCTGAATCTGATTGCGGGAGATCGTTGGGCTCGACGCCAGCTACGCAGCGGTATAAAGGACATCTCTGTCGCATCAGAACTCAGGAAATCGCTGACCCTTGTGAGAGTTGTCTTTATAGATACCCTGGCGCTCCCAGAGCTTGATGTCAGATTCCTCCACGACCACTGGGCCGATTCTGGATCTGATTGCGGGGGATTGTTGGGCTCGACGCCAGCTTCCTAATGGTGTAAGGTCCATCCCTCCGCGATTTTTATTCATGAAGTTACAGGGCTGAATGGAGTCCTGGCGATCCCAGAACTCGATGACAGATTCCTCCACAACCACTGCTCCGATCCTGAATCTGATTGCGGGAGATCGTTGGGCTCGACGCCAGCTACGCAGCGGTATAAAGGGTGTCTCTGTCGCATCAGAACTCAGGAAATCGCTGACCCTTGTGAGAGTTGTCTTTATAGATACTACCCTGGTGCTCCCAGAGCTTGATGTCAGATTCCTCCACGACCACCGGGCCGATTCTGGATCTGATTGCGGGCGATTGTTGGGCTCAACGCCAGCTTCCTAATGGTGTAAGGTCCATCCCTCCGCGATTTTTATTCATGAAGTTACCGGGCTAAATGAAGTCCTGGCAATCCCAGAACTTGAACTCGATGACAGATTCCTCCACAACCACAGCTCCGATCCTCGATCTGATTGCGGGAGGTTGTTGGCCTCGACGCCAGCTTGACAACTTGAATAATATAAGATCTTCTCCCCCGCGACTTTTATTCATGAAGTTACAGTATCCCGGGTGGGTGTTGAGTACCGGGTAAAGGTCGAGTCCCGGGTAGGGCAGCCTGAGGGGTTGCATATGAGTATCATGAGCAGTCCTGTATATTAGAACAATAGAACACTAGTAGTAGTATATTTAATACACTGAGAGCATGAAATCTATTGTGGCCCTGGTCAGGAAAAGTAAAGGGGGTACCCTTCAAGTTCGCTTATTTCAGGAAGATGAGTACTGAATGCACTGTATCCGGAAGAGGAGGTCCGACGTGGGGTTGCATCCTGAAGATGAGGTGCTGCGTCTGGTGCGTCCTGAGGATTAGGTGCTGCGTCAGGTTGCGTCAGGCGCATTGTGTGGTAGGGTGGTTGCGTCCTGGTTCGCGATTTGCGTTCCAGCGTCAGGTGCGTCAGACGCACAGAACGCACAGAACGCAAGGTATTATTTTTGCTGATGCTTCCAGGACGGAAAACCCATGTTTGACCTCTTGAAGCCCCACTCATCCTTCTTACATACATCTCATCACTCCAAACCCATCTAAGCCAATCTTCCTCACCAAGATGCTCATGCTCCTTAGCCCACTCCAGACGCCGAGTAGCATCTACCTCTTCCAATTCAGAACGAGAGGCTGCCATCCACTTTCGCAAATCCATTTCTCGTAATCGGCGCTTGAGTGTGGATTCGGAGACAGGATTATCGGGTAAAACATTCGCATTGATTTCAGCGAGGGAGATTCGGGGTTTTTTGGTAGCAGCATCCCGGATCTAATTCATTTTTATTAAAACCTTTTTATATAGCAGAATAGTAGAAAGATACTTACAGCATCATCCTCTTCTTGCGTTGTCTTGCGCTTGGATCCGGCCTTGGAAATGGAGGATGGCCCCGGTGCCTGTGACTGGGAGTGCTCGGGGCTCGTATATTTTAAAACAGAACCTTTTGAAGCTCCTGTCTCCTGGTGGATTTTATTTACTGACATACCAGCATCGTGAAGGCCAGCAAGATAGCCCTGCTCCCACAGAGAATAGGTGCCTGTATTTGGATGTGCTATTTTGTGAACCATGGTTGCAAAGTGTGCGATCGTGGGTTCTCATGGCATGAATGAGTTCCTGCCCGGCAGTGTCGAGGTACTTGTGTTGCAACGCCGGGTACCGGCCCCCGGTCACGTAATTATGACCCCGGTGGATACATTCCCGAGGTACGCCAGCTCAACCTGCCTATCCCGCAGTACATCTGGAAAGTACCACCCGCGCGACCTGTGAGTACCCCACCACAGGGACTGAAGGCCCGGTCGATGGTATCCGGAAGGTTTTTTCGCCAAGAGCGTGGTATCAAAATGGTTCACTCGGAAAAATGGCTATTTTCGTATTGAGCTCAAGTCATGTATGATATTATTATCATAATAAATAAGTTGAGCCTCCTTTTCTTTCTCTGAGAAATTCTAGGTTCTGGGCGGAGGGCGTTTGTAAGGTTGCGGTGGGTACGGAGGTAGTAGGGTGTGAGCATAAGGGCCTGTTTACCTATGGACGGCCGTCTAGTAGCCCGAGACGGTGCCGACTGTTAAGGAGGGCTAGACAGTTGGAGCGATACCTAGAGTATGATACAGGAAAGTAGATGGTGTTTACCTATTGTAGCGTTCTGTCTACTCTAGTAGTGCCTGGTGGGATTTTCAAACACACCTCAGAGGCAACATCATGTTTTGGCCATCTAGCGACAAGAATTTGGGACAGTAGATGATTAGGTAAACAATTTTGCACCGTCCATGGGAAAATGATGCTGGTTGACATGCGACCTTCTACGGTAGTTTTACGACCCAAATTTCAGAACGTGACCGTTAGGTAAACGGGCCCTAAGTCTGTCGAAGTTGGGTTGCCTGGAACATGACTGCCAAGGTTTCAGACTTCTACTTGTACCAGGGTGTGGAAAGAAGTTATGGAACAGTTATTTGAGGTTAACCAGCCGAATACATCCTTGTCTGTGATCTCGTGTTGGTGTTTGTTCACCCGGAGCGTGCAGGGGCGTCTAGGAGAAAGGGATTAAGGATGAGTGGGTACTCTTTTCGGGTCTAGGAATCGGCCAGAAATGGAGCGATTCTGCCTGTTTTGGACGCATTTGCGGGAAGCCTGCACACATTGTACTCGAGTACTCGTACCTGCGCTCGAGTGCCAGAGATCTGGGGGCGTGATCTTCGCGTGGTAACCGCTTTGACGTCTTGGCATGCCCAGGTCGGTCACAGGCATATGCATTCATCTTCCCCCCTCGGTGCCTCCTCTCCTCTGTCCTTCCTTCCGCAATCCCGCCCCTAACGAACACCAGCTCTTTGCGATCTCACTCGAGATGCCTCGTCCCTCCACTTCTCCGCTTTTGACGGAATTCCTGCAGACCGTTACCAACGCCCGAAACCATCAAAATTATGAGCAGCTTAGTCGCTGTCTATCGCTCTCGCCAGCCTCTCTCTTGAATGACCCGCCGATGAACGCTTTGGTGACAGAGCTTCGGGGCTACAATCACAAGGATTCGGTCGAAAGAGTGCTTGGTCAGGATTGGCCTGGGTTCGTCGACGTTATCGTGGCTTACTTGGAGTACGTCAAGTCAGTGCATTCTGGGGTAAACTCAAGCATTGAGGACATGCTTGCCTGGTTCTACAGTCTCAAAGAATTCATGGGGTATAACAATTCTTCTCTCCGCAACTAGGCGAACCTAATTCTTACACGTTTGGAAGGGTGCTCAACCCAGTCTTCAACTCTGTCCAGGGAACCATCTTTGTCCCCGTGATTAAAGCTGCGTCCGCATTATTCGCCTCCTCCGCGCTTCGAATCGATGCTCTGTCTGGGGAGCCTCGTTGCCCGTGCTCTGAAGCTGCAATGAACGTGCTCCTACGTTCCTTCAACTCCACCCTTGGCGAGCGTACGATTGCGGCAGCGGCGTCAGCGCCGACATTGCAAGCTCTAGGAAAGAAAGCCGCAACAATACGACTCGCCAATGACCTTTTCAAGCTGTACTTCAAGGTGCCTCTTCTCCTGAACAACCCCCTGTGCTATGAACATCTCACTAACCCATTTTAAGATGAACCAAATTCGTCTCTGTGCCACTATCCATTCAAACATCAAAACCGCCTCGATCCCATCCTATTTATACCTATATCCGAAGTCTGAGCAATGCGCATACAACTACTACCATGGCCGCCATTACTTCTACGCGGATCAGTTCGTGAACGCTCTCAGCACTCTCGAGCGCGCATATGCGCTTGCTCGACCGCGAGATCACCAACAACGAAAGATGATTGCACGCTACATGATTGCAGCCGCTATAATACTCGGCAAATTTCCATCAGAAGCATTGCTAGCAAGACCCGAATGCGCAGGTTTGGGGGACATGTTTCTCCCCATTTGCCATGCGATACGTCTCGGGGATTTTCGAGGATTCAGGTGTGCATTGGGCGACGAGGGTCCTGATTCCGGCAGAAAGCAGTTTTGGATTCGGACAGAATTGTACCTAACACTTAAACTCAGATGTCAAGTCCTGTTATGGAGAGGCCTTGTGCGACGAGCCTTTTTGCTCACTCGCTCCGAGCAAACTGGGATGAGAAAGAAAGGGCCGCCCACACTCGACATGAGACACATCTTGGTATTGGCCGGATTTCTGCATGGCCCAAAGCGGATTCACAACCCTCTTTTCCTGGGAGATGACGAGGATTCTGACACGGACTCGGATCTCGACGACGACGAAACAAGTTATTATGGGCTACGGGTAGAAATGGTGGATGTGGAATGCGCCGTTATAAGTTTGTTGGATCAAGGGTTTATCAAAGGATACATTGCACGTCAATCGTCTGGGCCTGTGCTTGTTCTGGGCAAATCTGATGCCTTCCCGCCTGTTGCAGAGCTCTACCGAGAGGAAGGGTCCGCCGAGGAGGATGTGATGGAATCGGACTATGAAGGAGGCCCTTTTGGTGCCCACATGGCCCCAGCCGGTGGTAGCGGTGGTGGTAACGTGGTGCACCTTAGTGGAGTCAAACCCATCGGGTTCAAAGGTTGAAGGAATTGTTCTGTTCTTTTTTCGTTCTTGGCGACGTTTGGCGTTTTGGCGTTTTTTCACTGCATTTTGGGCCGGATACTCGAAAAGTATATCGCTTACTTCGACTTTCTTTCTTTCCCTCCCTCTCTCTCCCAGCCACTCCATGTACCCCCTTATACCCACACCATAGTAAATTTCTAGAAGCTTAATACCTTGAATATAAGGGTTTCCATAATACGGAGGATGCACAATGGCCCAGTAAGCTACCCTTTCGGGTTGTTATTTCAACTTGGCGGAGATGGCAAGGCCAGTGCTATCTATTGTACTATTACCTAGGACAAATGCCCGGGGGGATGCCTTCGCACAAGACAGAATCATTAACTAGCAAAATAATCCCTTCCTTTGCACGAAAACATCTCTCCTAGTACAGCAATTGTACTACTCCCCTTGGAATCACTTGGCCCAACCAACACTTCACGCAGGATCTACCAGCACTCGACAACCTGCGCCTCATTGGCCAGCCATCCTGAGATATATACTGTAGGTACTCGAGTACAAGTGTTGGGCCAAACAGGCCAAACAATGATCCACACAGAAAGCACCGGTATGTCAGGCTGCTAACGGCATGTACACCAGACTTTGAGCTGCCCCTCTCCCGAGATCCGTGACCCCCGGCCTCCATACCCAAGAAAATTCCAAAGACACAATACACGTTCCTTGCTACAATACCTATCACCAGAGATAATATAATGATTCCCCGGTTATCTATTGCCTCATGCTGGAGGCGATCGTCGGATAGCTACCGGGGATTTGGCATTCCATGCATTGGAGCTTCGGTGGTTAGATTGACTAGCAGACTGCCCCCGATTCGAGTAATGATAACACCGACACTTTCGCCACATTCGAACTTGGGCGATTGGATGTATAGTATTATAACGGCCATAGTCATAGGGATTTACTGCAAGCTTTTATTGGATCTTTTTTCTAGTACCGCACTGTAATTTTGAAACTTAACCTCATGGTCTGAAGGCAGTTGCCCCACTCGGCACTTGGGCAGCAAACACTGATAAGCGAGTTTTAGTCTAGTGGTCGCCTACTCTATGTTTACCCCGAGACTCCCCTACAACGCATACCGGTAGTCAATGGTTCCAGTACAATACCGGTATCGCGCCATAACCTTTACCGCACAGGCTGTGTGGGTTCCCAGATACCGGTGCACCACTGCATGGGAAACCCAAACCAGAGATCCAAGAAATGGGGCTTGCTTGCTTGCCCACGTTTGGATAATCCCCCCCACATGCATGGGGGTTCTGGAATCATTCGGGGTTGAATTGTTTGATAAGCCGTGCTAAGATCTCGGACCTATGTATGAGGACCCTACTTGTAGGAGCGGGTGAGTGGGGGGATGGGAAGAAAGAAGAAAAATAACTCGGCAACTTGTCGATCTAGCTAGGAAGTGCAAGTGCTAAGTGCAATAGGATCCTTATCAGGTATAAACCTAGTCTTCCCACCCCGCCTTCCCCAGGTCTGCATGTAGGTATTCACAGGACCTCCTAACCCATTCTCAATACAATTTTCTTTTTTTATTATTGGCTTAGGCCTATCTAATTTTTCTTTTCTTTTTTGGTCCTTTCTCAAGTTGACGAGAAATGGCCGCCGAAAAAGACCTTGAACATGGCCAGTTTGGAAGCCCGGATAGCTCACGGTCCCAACTCCAGGGGCCAGAGGAATTGGGGAAGGGTTCGCGGAGTAATTTTAGGAATGGGCTTCACGAGATTATATTCGTTTGGGTGGTCACTTCGGCGCATTGGATAACGGTATTTTTCCCCCCTTGCTTTCGTTGATTTCATTGTCATTGATACGCGAAGTATCATAGCAAGCCAACCTAGGCAACACGATCGTGCCTATACGGTACATTGCCGAAGGGTTAGGAGTTCCCCCGGATGCGAGTGCAAGACAGAGTTGGTTTGCTGCTAGTTACTCGTGGGTTTCAGCCACCCCCGCAAAGACGAACAGAATTTACAGTCCGCTAATTTCTCAGGTGCACCGTCGGCGGCTTCGTCCTGATCACTGGTCGTCTGGGGGATATCTACGGTTATAAGAATATGTTCCTGATTGGCTGGCTATGGACAACAATCTGGTCAATAGCCTCTGGGTTCGCAAAGGACGAGATACAGTTCGACATTTTCCGCGCAATGGTCGGCATCGGGCCATCCATAATGATGCCCAACGCAGCTGCCCTCCTAGCCCGAGCCTGGAGTCAGCAATGGAAGAAGAACCTCGCATTCGTGGTCTTCGGAGCATTGGCGCCAGCGGGTTTCGTCCTTGGGGCGGGGTGGGGCGCAGGCATTGCAGAAACGGGCCGGCGGTGGGAATGGATTTACTGGAGTATGGCCATCGTCACAGCGTTTTATGCCGTCGCGAGTTGGTGGGTGATCCCCGAGACGGGTGGGATGAATGACTTCCACAGCATGGGGTTCGACGTTCCTGGAAGTGTTACTGGGGTTGCCGGGTTGGCTTTGATATTTATTGCTTTGAAGTGAGTTTCGTTCGCCAAGGATTTGAAAGTGCTGGGTAAACTAGTGACTGACTGTGATTAAGTGGTGGGTCAACTTTTGGATGGGATCAGCCGAAGTGTGGGATCATGCTTGGTGTTGGTGTGCTCTCTCTTGCGCTCTTCTGCTGGGTCGAGACAAAAGTTAAAGAGCCGATCCTTCCCATGAGCTTGTTCAAGAGCCCGACTTTTGTGGCTGTGGCCGTTAGTCTCTGCCTGGGCTGGATGAGTTTTGGCATGTATCAATTCTACTTCCCGCACTTGTCAGTCTCTCCTCTCCCTCCGTACTTCCCTCTCTCCCCGTGTATTAATCTATTCTAGCCTAATGGAGTTCCGCGGAGAGTCTGGTCTTCACGCAACGCTACATATCTTCCCAACAGTCCCAACCGGTATCATTGCCACGCTCTCTGCCGTCTACTTTCTCTCCAGAGTCCCCGGCTACTTAATCTTCGGTCTTTCCATGCTATGCTTCTTCCTCGGGCAACTCCTCTGCGCACTAACTCCCGTCGACCAAACCTACTGGCAAATGTCATTTCCAGCAGTAGTGGTCATTACGTTCGGACCGGATCTATCGTTTGCCTGTGGGTCGCTTATAGCCTCCGACACACTCAAGCCGGAGCAGCAGGGCGTCGCCGGTTCCTTTATTAACACTATTATTAATTACAGTATCGCCATGGGATTGTCCCTCGCTGTGAATATCGAGAGAGGGGTCAGCCCAGATGGGGAGAAGATGTTGGAAGGCTTTAGGGCTGCATGGTTCTTTGGAGCTGGGTGTGCGGCGTTGGGGATGGTTATGACGGCGATATTTAGTAGGGGGATGTCGAAAAAGCATGCGCATTAGACGGTTTCTTTTGTTTTGCTTAAGAGCTTGTTCCGCTGTAAAAGGCACCACTTGGAGGATTTTCTTTTCGACCTCAGCGGGTTTCTAGAGTTTCTGGTGAGACAAATCCGCTTTACGATAATGAAACATATAGACACTCAATATCATTCCGTTTGTTGGATTCATTGGAGGCCTCTGTACGGGACCCCGTCCTCTGTATATCCTTGGGACCCTCTTCTCGGGACAAAGTCCCCGCTTTTGCGTACGCCTTACAAACCTCCGTGGAATTGACATAATGGTGATTTGTGTGTGAACTCTTATTGGACCGGCCATACAACTACCCATCCACCACACACAAGAACAAGGAAACCACCTCATCCCTCCTGGTGGTAAACGCCCCACCCTGCCGCGCAGTCCACCAACACACAGGCCCCATAATCTAGGGGGGTGTTTGGCTGCGGTTTGTTTCTAAACAGTGGCTTCTGAAGTTTGGGAACTGCAGTTTTGAGCTTAACATTGAGTCAATATATCCCATCCGTAATACAAGTTTTGCCCACTCTCATCATATCAAGTTCACTTGTTACATAGAATTAACCTCTCCCACCGATCATTAATTTTCCCTTTTCTCCACAACTAATGCGAAGTGTTTAGCAACCCTATACCACTCAAACATCTCTGTGCCAAACACCCTCTATATAGTTGACACAAGCCCCCTACGCTACCTAGAGTCCATCTAAAGAGAACCACAATCCCCCCCCCCCCCAAAAAAAAAAAAAACCACCCCCCATATCATTTCCAGCCATCCATCCGCCCCACATTCATATCCCCCAGAAAACCATCCTAGACCGTAATTATTCCCCTGCTCAGGCCTTACCCAGATTCGAATACTTTACCCCCCCTTACTATCTTCCCTGAAGGACCAAGCAGTTCCCATTCTATCCGAGGACGCATCCGCATTCCCTTCCTACAGCACTCTCTCCACACACACTTCTACACTCCCGGCGGAGAACACCATTCAAAAGCATGTCCGGAGAAATGCGAAGTTGCTAGTTAGTCTTCCTCTGAGCTCACCTGCCTATGACAACGCCCACCTAGCTTTTACAATATAACCTTATCTATCTCTGAAAGCATCGTTTTAGTGCTTCAAACTAGCAATACTGTGGGCACACATTATCCCAGGACTCCTCTTGGGGAAACGTTCTCGAATTACCATCCTGGGAAAACATGATGCGATCGCTTCTTCTCCTCGCGTTCGCTGGTTTGTGGCAGGCCGGTAAAGTGCTGTATATGATAACTACGGTGTCGAGGGTGGGTAACCCCCTTGATATTTTTGACTGCTGTTTCTTGGTATGGTGCTTTTCGGATCATAACGATGCGCTGGGTTGTTGAGAACTTGTGTTTTCCTTATAGATACGCACGAAGTTTGTGCTAGTCGTTAGATTACATGGATTAGTGCAACTTTCGTCCGGGTTGCTAGGATCTTTGGTTCTTGATTCATTTTTTCACCAAAATTAGGGCTCATCGATCATGAACTTTACCACCCGGTACATTACTAGTCATGGAATCATAGATATCCATATGCTGCCGGGAATAAAAGCTGTTTTGCCAAGGATAAGAGCGAACTAGTTCATCCATTCTCTAGACAAAAGCAGACAGCAAACAACCCACATGCCTCATTCATCATCAGGGTTAAACAAATCTAATTCCACCTTCTGGGCCGGCCGGTGATTCTGCGCAGCAGCAACCTGCACCGGCACCACCGCGATGGTCTCCATCGAGCTCTCCGCCGCCCCCCGATTATCCCCTAGCCCTTGGCCATTCGCAACAGGAGCCATGATCGGCAGCGGCAATCCCTTAGCCTTCAACTCCTCCTCGTACCCCATCTGCGAGAGCGCCCCACCCTTCATCACCTCCTCGCTCGGCCATGGCGTGAACTGCAGCTGCGACGACGGATCAAGCGCCGAAACGTCCTCTTCCGAAAGTCCTAGCGGGAGCGATCTATGCGATTGCTGGGAGGCCTCGCCCCCGTTATTCTGCTCTGTCTTATCACTGCCGGCGGCGGCGGCAGTGTCGACCTGTGTGAACTCTGACGATTGTGGGGGGCGGGTATATTTAGATATTTTGCGAGCGTAGGTTAGAAGTTCGTCGTATGGGACCTCTAATAACATCAGAGGTGGGGAACTTGGTTAGTATAGTAATGAAGCGAGGGAAGGGGGGGGGGGGCAGCACCATGCGATTCCTCAAACACCGTCCCAGGAACGTTCGATAGCTCCTTCCTCGCCTCGGATAGTCCCTCAAGCAATTCTGTCAACTGCCTATCCAGTGCTTCGGACACCTCACGTAGGGCTAGAATCTTTTGGTAGCCATGCTGGTGCTCGTCGACTACCTCCCTGTCCTGTCAGTCCTGTCTTCTTCTCAGTGGGATGATGTTGGGCACGGACGTTGGTCGAGGCTTTCGACGAGGCTGTCATCTGCGGCAATTACAGAGCGGGCAGCGGCTGGAGAGGGATTATAGGATGCGACTGATTCTATGAGAGTTGCTAGTGAAGTTTCGAGATTATCGAAGGATTTTTGGACAAGGGCGTTCATGGTTGGTGTGGTGGTAAACCAAATCTATGATAGGTTGCCCTGCGAGGTTGCTCGGACTTGAATAGTACCGCATCCTCGTGGTGTTTGAGGCTGGTTAGGGTTAAGGTTAGGGTTTAGAATGGTCAAGCTACGGTATGATAGATATCATAATATTATCATACATATCATACCAGTAGAATCACATGCCCAGGATCAACGCAACACGAGCAAGGTGGTACCCTTCCCCCCCAATGAGCGAAATCATTGCACCTCACTCGCTGAAACGCTCTGCCCGACGGCCACTGACAAGATACGGTTCTCGAGTAACGATCTGGGGCCCTTGGGATGCTAGTGCAATACTGGTAGTGTGTTGATGGCTTGAAGCAAAGTCAGTTTAACCTCGGGACAAACGAACTTGTTGAGACCATGCCTCACCAAGTGCCTACGCAAATGTAAACGCCCATAGTGCTTCTATGTGCTTGTGTTACCTTTGTAGAATCAGAACCTGTCCTACAAAGGAGCCACTAAAGTCCGATCGTGTGACGTAGGCTGGGGCTTCAATACACTATAAAACAAAGCCAATCCTGGCATCCCTCTCATCAAAGAGGCCGAATTTTCTACCGACATGCCGAATAGAACCACGGCTAGGTTCACTCCAGGATGCGGGACTAAGCCCTATTAATATAGTATCATAGACGTTTCGATATCACCTGTGGCGTAATATTTGTGGTGGCGGGGGGATTCCCGTACCTATGCGAAACCTACGGTACTCGAGTCCTGTATCTTATTATGACGGAAAGCTTCGATACGAGCCGTGCAGATGAAGGGGGCAGCGAACAGGATAGGCCAGAGTCTGCGGTGCCTACATGTACCATACCGGTAGTTCCACTGTATGCACCGTCAGACAGGCCTCTGATTCCACAGGGCTGAGGCCGTCCCATGGGGAACTACTCGAGTAGGCTCAGCGCGCTCTTATCCATGCGATAGAGGCTGCGAGTGTCGTGTGGGGGGGGATGAGAGGGAGGCTTGGTGACGGACACATTCGTGAATACGATAGGCCGTCATCACTTGCATTTACTCCTTCTGATAGTTACGGTCAAAAAGCGGCTCAGACCAAGCGGTTAATTTAATCGAGGCCGGCAAGACGAGAGAGAGAAGGAGAAGGAAGAGGGGCAAGTAACAACTTGATTATTTTCTATTTTTTTATTTTTTTTGTCGTATATAGTGTGGGGTTGCAACGCGGACGGCAGGCGAATTAGCCCATTTACCCCTCCCCCTCTTCTCCTTCTCTAGCCTCTCCCTGTACCTATCATACTGGACTGTAAACTCCTACTGTGCCTATTACCACAATCTGCTCCCCTTAGCTCGAATCCACTTGCACCACTGCTACCTCCCATACAGCCACCGTCAACCTCCCGGCTCCAGCTTTCTGCTCAACCCTCTCTGCTGTTACCAGACATCTGCCTTCCCCAGACTTCGTACAAACTGCTTTGTGTCTTAGGACCCTTCTCTCTTGTACGCACATCTACTCCCCCCCTTACTGTATAGCACCTCCACTTCCGCCGCCCTTCCTCCCTTCCCCCCTTTCGCTGTCCGGCCATCGGCTCTCCACATTTATTTACACAGGCCCCCGCTTACTACCTCCATCGCCGGTGCCCTCCCACTGAGTGACTATCCGGAGAGCCAACATCGAATACTCCATACCTCACCCATCCACTCCCCATCCCACCACTGACACCCCTCCTGAAACACCAAACAGTGATATACTACCTTCTAGCGCTAATACCTCTACGGTCAGATTACCAGTCGGCAACAACTTCAGTCGGCTGTTAGAATCCTCCCCCCTTACGATCAGCATCCTCTCCTTTTCTCTAGCAACGGCAGTTCGTGATGGGTAAAACGTGAGTTTTTGTTATCCGCCTTGTCTGCTTTCGCGTGTGCTACCTGGATTCTTGCTGCGGTTGTTACGAATCTGCTCGCCCCGCAATATTGGTCATGTGACGGGCTTAATTTGTACATATTATACGTTTGTTCATTTACTGATGTTTGGTGCTTTAGTCAGTCTAAGCTCACTCAGGATCAATTGCAGGAGTTGCAGAAGGCTACCCTTTTCGAACGTAAGGAACTTCAGCAATGGTACAAAGGTTTGTCGAAACATCTTTCCTATCCGACCCCATGCTATCGCTGTGGTAGCTAGTGGCAAAAATTAATCTCCTTCACCATGGACTACCATCCCGCTGGGGCTGGGACTAATGGATTTCTCTCTAGGTTTCCTCAAAGATTGTCCTTCGGGGTCCCTGGGAAAGGTCGAATTTCAGAAAATCTATAAGCAGTTTTTCCCGTTCGGCGACCCCACTACTTTCGCAGACTATGTCTTCAAGGTGTTTGACGCGGACAATTCTGGTCAAATTGATTTCAAGGAGTTTATCGTCGCTTTGAGTGTCACCTCACGTGGGACCTTGGATGACAAGCTCAATTGGGCCTTTCAACTCTACGATATTGACGGTGATGGAGAGATCAGTTACGATGAGATGTTGAGGATTGTGGAGGCTATCTACAAAATGGTAGGTTGCTAGCGGGGAGCGCTAACCGATTGCCCACTTCTGTGCCAAGATCTACTTTGCTATCCAAGCCACAGCCGATCTCCCTCTCTAAATCCTATTTCCCTCTAAATTTGCAACTAACGTTGCCAATGCTCTCATAGGTCGGATCCATGGTAAAACTTCCTGAGGATGAGGACACACCTCAGAAGAGAGTTACAAAGATCTTTAAGATGATGGATAAGGACGAGGTATACCTCCTTCATGAATTCTAGGGCTAAGCAATATACTGACTTGGAACTAAGAATGGAAGCCTGACTCTGGCTGAATTCCGCGAGGGAAGCCAAAAGGACGCAACCATCGTCTCTGCTCTATCCCTCTATGATGGACTCGTCTAATGCTTAGCGTCATTTTCCACTCTTTTTCCTACTTAGCCTCTCTTTATTTCTATTCCATCTCCTTTTACATTTCTTTGCTCGCCCACGGGTGCTTCCTGCGACATCAAAATCATAGTATCTCATTCGCATTCCTCTTGCCTCTCACTAGCTTAGAGTTCGAATAACTAGTATCTAGCCATAGCTCGGGGCCTTTATATGGTTGCATAATGAGTTTCAGCCCACCAATAGTTCTGAGAGGGGTTGCCGAATTTACGTCGTTGCTTGCTCCAAGTTGGTGCAAATTTCATTGGGCATGGGTTTCTTTTGGTCTTTTTCTTTTTTAATTTCTCTGCCCTTCCAAGTCCATGGAAGTTCAAAGAACGGAGTCCCTGTCGGAATTGTTTTTCATTGCTTTCGCCTGGTTTTGTTTGCGAGGGAAAATGAGCTGGGTGCAGCCATCCGGTCTTGTTAATTGCGATTTCTAGGTCAAGTTCTCCTGTATACCCTGCTGCTTCAATTCATGAGTGAGAAAGTTGCGATCGGGCCCCCGCATGTCACTAATGTTTTAACTAGTGATTTATACTTACATAATATCTCAAGCCAATCAATATTCGCTCGCCCAACTCCCTATGCAAAGGTGTTTATGACCTACTAGGTCACAGACCAAAGGGCCGCGACCATAGAAACCCCATTTAATTCCAGCGCTTAGGCTAAAGAATTCTTTCCAGAGAAATCAGTATTCCCTAAGCCCGTGGAAACGGGCGGATGACGGCAGTTCACGCACGCACGCACCCTCTCATTCACTCACTCTCCGAACATGCTTCATAGCAAGCACAAACACCCATTCCGGTATCCACCACCGCCCGTGACACCCCAATTTATTCCCGTCAAGTATCACATTATCCAGTATTGCCAAGGCTAGCTCTCTCACAGCCAAAAAAAAGAGAAGAGCGAGAAGAGCTGGATTCAAATAATCAACCGGCCAATGGCACCGCACAGTAAGGCATCACCAAGGTGGCATAGAGCTGGGGGGGGCCATGATAGGATTCGTTACCATCACAGAAATCGATCGAGTTTTGATTTCTCACCATATATCATGTAACGAGGAGCGGGAGAGATAGGCGTTGATAAGGCGGTGGCGGGGAGGGAAGGAAGCGGACGCACCCCAGGTTTAGCGATCTTATCTTATTAGTCTTGCCTTTTTTGATCTGTTTTTTTCTGGTGTGTTGGTTGGGTTGGGTTTGGGAAGATGGTGGATGGGATGGGATGGGATGGGATGATGTGAGGTGGGGCGGGTGGGCTATAGGAAGGAACGGGAAGCATAGTAGTCTGTCTGCTGTGCTCGAGCCGTTAGATTACCGGTATACAAGTCACTTATAGAGCTACCGTACTATTACGTTTCTTTTGGTAGCAACGTATTATAACTATCATATCATACCGAGAAAAAAGCAGCCCGAATCTACTAACTTGAGTACCGTACGGTATGTTTAGTGGATGGGTGGATTGGGGGGTTCACACGACGTGAGACGTGAGGTTTACAATTGTATTGTGGTGTGCTGAATAGTACCGGTCGGTAGATTGCACTATCCCAATACTTAGAGCCATCTGTTGTGATGTAGCCTCGTAGGCGGAGGAGGACGGCAAAGACCATTTCACCTCATGCTAGTACATCCTAGGAAGGAAGGAAGGGAGAAATGATCAAACGGTGGGGAGTGGGGGGGGAAGGCGTGAGAAAACAACTCGTAAGAAGCGAGCTAACTCTCCCTTGATAATTGGCTAAATACTAGTGGTAGTCCCCGAAAACGCTCGGTTCATGACCATAGAATGTTCTGTTGTTTGGGGTGGGTAATGAAGGTTCCGAGGTACCCCACTGGTTATACTCGCCAATATATGTCTATTCAACTTATAGTAGATGGGTGTATGCATCTTTATTATTACCTTTTTTTTTTTAATGTTTTGGCAGGACAAACAGCAAACATGGATGGATGTGTTGTTCGAGCTTGTGCCGTAGTTGTAAGTTACGGTAGCCTGAAGTGGGGTGGGTTAAGAAGGCTCTGAAGAGAATGGAATAGGAAGGTTGAAGGATGAAAAAATGGGGGGGGGAGGGGGTAGGATTGATGACGATGATGGTGGTGGTGGTGGTGGAGTGTTGTTCTATCCGTTGTCATTGTTGTCGTCGGCGTTGTCATTGTCGTTGTTCGTTTTTGTTTTTCGGGGAGCATACCACCTGCGGCAGGGGCAGCAGCAGAGATGGAGAGGGTGGATGGGAAAGAAGAAAAGGAAGGGAAAGATCCAGGGCTAGTTTGCTTCTTTAAACAGCGAGGGTTTCCCAGCCCAGCGGATGCAGACGCAAGGATCCAGCAGAGGGCAGTGGAGAGATAGAGTAGGAAGAAGGTGGGTTTGATTCTGTTATGATGTTATGTGAAGTTTTTTTCTTTTCTTTTCCCTTCCTTTTCCCTTCCCTGCGGGGGGGGGCGTTGATTAATTATCGATGCCCCATGCCCAGCAGCACCTCCGAACCGTTCGGGGGTTGGAGGGAAGACCAGTTAGACGGTTTACCCATCTGCGGCCGCAGGGCTGACGGCAACTCACAGCTTACTGCAAACAATGGATCGGAATGCAAGTATCATAGGTTAGGTGTGAATTGTGCCTAGACCCTCTCTCTATATACGCAAGTACCGTATATCAATCTATCTCTCGTCTCGGTGCCCGGGAGGTTGGAGCTTTCCGTACTTTTAATATGCGCTCCCTTATACGCTACTGGTACATTGCAGATTGTGAGCGGCGAGCAAACAAACAAAACCACGAATTGGTCAATTGTATGTAATGCCGACCCATTGCTGCGCAGAGTGGTGCCAATTCTGCGAAAAATAAAATTTTGAAGCGAGTTGCTGAGGGGGGGGGAGGGAAATTTGGATTATATCTTCGAGATAGGGGTACTGTACTCGTTGTGGGTAGGTATCCTCCTGTGAATGGAAGAAAGTGGAAAAGGAAAAGCAAGCAAGAGAGATTCCCATCCAGCTAAGTTATCTGCCCACCTCTTGTAGAACAGGCTCGTCACCAGTCAAACCTGGTGAGCAGAGAACCCAGAGAAGAACGCGCAAGCAAGGAGTCAAGCAAACAATGATTGCCAACTCATAAAAGAAAATCCCGTGGACCATTGTAACGAACAGCGAAGACAGACGGACAAGCAGAGCAAATCAGGTAGGCATGGAAAGCAAACCCCCACTATTATCACCTCCACCTCCACCTCCACCACCACCACCACAATGACTTACCACAATCACCTACCTCCACACTTCCTGCCCTCTTTTCCCTTGCTCCTTCCCCCTCTCTATGCAGCACTATTATGACCCTCCGGAGCATGAACTAGGACACAGACGTTAGTCCAGATCAAAAAAATGATAAAGGAGTGAAGTGTGCTGTTCGCCGACCAAACTTTCACGAACCAACAAACCCCGGAATATCAATTTCATCACAGGGCTCACCTTGCCCTCCCCCTTTCACACGTTCCTCTTACCACTTTGTTAGTGGCGGCTCCGCTTCGTTTCGGCTTGCGGTCGAGTCAAGTTTCGAGAAAAAATAAGTGCGCACCACCACTGCCAAAGCATTGCTCTACCAGCAGAGGAAGGAGAGGAAGAAGGAGGAGAAACCACTCCGGGTCCGACCGCTTGCTCACTTACATCCGAGCCACCAACAATTCTGGAAGGCAAGCTTTCCCCATTCACCTGCGGGAAACAGGTTTATACTCTGGGGCAGTATTCTTTTTTTACTTTTGACTTTACCTTCCCTTTACTTTTGCTTTTGCTCTACCACAGTACGCATAAGTTACGGTGCTCTGGACGAACCACACCCTTTAGCACAGTAACTTTACCTAACCCAAATCTACCATTACCTGCCGAACGTCAAGCAAAGTCCGCCCCCCCTCAGACAAAGCGAGTTGCCATGAACGACCGCTACACAAACTACCCACAAGACCGCGACCCTCATCACCACCACCACGCCCCTACCTCCCGAGCTCCCAGTTACTCACTACCCTCCTACCCCAGCGTTCCACCGAAACAGATTCCACACCACCATCACCATCACCACCACCACTCGTCCTCGTCAAGCACGTCGCCTGGCATTACCGACGCAACTCCAATTCGCTACTCCGGGTACGCGCAGGGCCCGCCGTCGCTGAGCACGTCGAGCATCAGCAGCAGCTCGTATGCCGGCAGCGCAGACGGGGAGAATGGAGACGGGGACGTGGACCTCGTTGCGCTGCTGACGGAGAGGCTGGCTGGTGCGTTTGATCCACTGCAGTTAGATCGGAGTTTAGCAGTGCAGGCTCAGACGTATGTCACCTTCCATTCGCTAACTCGTCCACTCGGTGGAGGGTAAGGTGCTAACAATGCTACCACAGCTCCGGCATGTTAAACTCGAAAACCCGAGAATTAATTGCCCTACAGGAGGAAGCTCAGGCACGGCTGGCAGAAACAAGACGATGCTTCCTGGAAGGTATGAAGGTCGCTAAAGAAGTAAAGTCGGATCTAGACTACGTGCACCGGAAAGTCAAGTACGCTCACCCCACCCCCCAATTCTTAGTCAATGGGCCCGGCAGGAACAGAAAAGGCTAATATTTCGCTTCCATTGCAGGGTGCTTAAACAGAAAACCCAGAGAAAGTACGTGACCTATCTTCCCCAACCCAATCCAATCCTGTCCCATTGAAGCCTGTACCCGTCTTCCATGTCTCACTCGATCGATCCGACACAAAATCTGATGGATACTCCCCCTCACGTGGTCTCCTTGGTGTGCTATGAGCTAATGTAACTTACCGTAACTTAGGTATCCCGTGGAATACGATATGGCACGTGACCGGATTCCTTCTACTACCCAGTAGTTAGTAGACACTCCTCTATGCTCTCTGCTATTCCAACCGTTGACAGTACCTTACCTTGGCCCACTTTACCCTTCTGACTGTAATTTGTATAACTGGACACTGCCGCTGTCGTATTATCAATCGTATTATTACTACTTTTTTTCCCTTTTTTCTTTTTTCTCTCCGTCTCATAATTTTCTTACTTGCATTCCAGGTTCCTTTTCCCTTTTCATTCTACTTTAACTAACCACCCGCCTCTCTCTCACGTCTCATCCCAGTATTGGAATGAACAAGACGAAGCGAGATGGGTGCCACGAGATGATATGCAATAGCACATGGGTTCAGGTGCAGACGTAAGATCTGCTCTTTTGTTCTTTTTCATTATATCACAGGCTCTATTTTTTCCTCCTATTTTTCCTCCTGTTTCTTCTGCTTTGCGTTGTGAAGTTGCGTGACGTTTTGTATTCTGCCCCCCGGTCCCTAGCGGTATCGGTATCCTCTTTTAACCCTACCTACCGTAGTTACGAGTCTCTTTCTGTTTGTCCCTCGCTCTTCATCTGGGCGTTTTTCCCTTGCCTTTTCATCATGCCCAAGAAGAGACAGAAAAAAAAGGAAAGAAAAAAAGCTAGTCTTTCGTTTATAGATGGTTTGGTTGGTTTGGCTATTAGGGGGCATTGTATCTTTTTGAGCTTTGAGTTCCGGAGTCTGAAGTTTGGTTCCACCGGTGGGTAATATATTGTTAGCATAATATCGTTGAGTACCGGTACCGCTTCACTGAGTGAGGTATATCCGCCGGTGTAAAGAACAAAGGGCAAGGAGGGGCTTTCTCCCTCTTCCCCACGGTTTAAGGTAACATGGGAGGTCCACGAATCTACCAACTCGCGTCAAACTCAAGTGCGGTAACTTAAGGGGGTGTCTGGCGGACCGCCGTTGCCATTCCGGACCACGTTTTGGCGCCTCTTTTTTTGTTTCTGTTCCTGGAGTTAAGTTATGAACCAACCAACCACGCTAGATTGAAGTTGTCCTGATTTCAAACTTCCTCTTGCCAAACACCCCTAGTCTACCCACCCTCCGTTTTACTTTTATCATAGTCCGGACACAACGCCAAGGCGGGTTGCAATGGCGTGCGCGCCCTGGCATCAAATTCTAAGGAGGAAAAAAAATGGGCCCATGCTTAATTAAATCCCAAGGATAATTGGGTTATTTTGTATTTTGTATTTTCGTATTTTCGTATTTTCATTTTTTTTTTGAAAAAAAAAGAAGAAATAAAGAGTTAAAAGGTTAGGACTGAACGCTGCGTGGGAGGAGGAGAAACTTAGATGGAGATTGAGGGTGAGAACTTGAGATCGTGTTACTATGGTCTTATTAGAGCTCAACTTAACCAATTAATAGTCTCTTCTAAACGTACCAAAAGCATCACATTAGTTTCTTCTGTTTTGTTTTTTAATAATATTATTCTAATATTATCCACATGCCGGTACCCCTAAATCAATAATTTCCAAATCAGAAAGTCGCATCACGATTTCAGATCATAATCGCGGCGCGCCAAACACCCCCCCCCCCCAAGTAGCCCAAGTTAACCACTCAGCTCAACTCTCAAACACAGCAAAACTAAACTAAAACTAAAACTAACCTAACCTAACCTAACCTAACCTAACCCGCCAAATAAGCTACAATACACTGAATTTCAACACAAAAGTTCCAAATAAAAGTTCCATCTCTACAATACCATAGTGTCCAATCCAACCCAATCCAAACAATAACCCAGGTAAAACTATGAAAAGAAAAGTAAGAGGGGAAATCCCCTTCCCTCTAAAGCCATCCTACCCCTCCCTGTCTGAGAAAAAGAGGGAGAAAAATGCATACTATACAAACTTTACCAAAAATAACACTAGCAACCAACTTACAAAAGGAAACAAGGGAAAAGGAGGAAGGGGGAAGTGGTATAATCACAAACCAAGAGTGCGAGGTGTACTGTCAGTTCGGGGCACAAATACTTGCACCAAGACCAATCAGACGGGATCTCAGAGGTGCTTTCCGGTAGGAGAAAGAAGGGGTGAAAAATAGAGAGGCTTCGATAGGGAATTAAAAAAGGAAGAAAAAGTGGAAAGGAAAGGAAAAAGTGGAATAGAAAGCAGCCAATTGAAGAAACAAAAAAAGTGGGAGAACGCCGGGTGCAGAACGAGACAAAGCAGAAGAATTACAATGCCAGAACAAGCGGTGAAAATAGAAGAGAAGGTGGCCAAGGCCCGAGAATAGGAATATAGTAAAAGTATCATAGATGAGAGAAAGCTGAGAATAGTGGTATAAAGAAAGGGAAGAAATAAAGAAAGCCCGAAGAATATTTTTCCTGTTTGCCCCGATTATTAAGCCGTCCTCTAGCCTTAGAGCTAATAATGAAATTCGTATAGGCGCTGTGAAGTCGTGACTGTGGTATTGATGGCAATGGTAAAAGGAGGAGAAAGGAAGAAAAAAAGGGGGATGGTCCATCATTGTAAGCTCTTACTCAGGTTTCTAATCTCTTCATCCGTGAGTGATGCAATCCATAGGCATCTCTCGCAGACGCCGTCTACGGCTTTAAAGTCGTATTTATGTGATGCTTCGATGAGGCGAAGGAGGCGCTTCACAATGGATGCGGTGGTGCGGTGGTGCTCAAAGTTGATGAGGGGTTCTGAGTCTGGGGATGTGCTGATTACCAGAGGCCTCTGGGCGTTCTGGATGAGGTCATGGGTGAAGATTCCTAGAGGGATGTTAGTGACTAATTGGGATAGTGGCGAGCGAAGGGGGCTAAATACCAACGAACGGGATACAACCAGACTCCCCAGTAACTTTATCCATTTCCGCTCGTAGATTATGAAAATTTCGTATTGGCTGCACGAGAGCTTCCATTTCCTTGAAGGTGCTCAGGTCCGCAGGTGAGACTAAGGACCATGTCTGCCGAAGTCGGGCCACATCGGCTGTGAGAAGGGCAATTGTGATTTGGTACATAGTTGCAAAGTTCTGAAGCCTTCTTGCATGAGCGGCGATGTGAATGAATTTGACAATGGTCTTAGCCCGCTCGTCAATATCTTTGGTCATAACGATTTCGGATCTAGCCCATTTACACATCTATGTATTCGTCAATAAGAATTCCTCAAGTTATAACTTGGAGTGACAAACCAAGTTGAACCTAGCAATCACTACTTCGACACCCCTTGTATCCTTAGAGTTCAAAAATTCAACCCAATCTCTCACAGTCGAGCTCGTCGGGCTCCATTTCAGCTCAACAAGCTCTTTCCAGTCCACTTCCATTAACGCATCCTTTTCGATTAAAGTAAATTGCTTTGCAAGTAACTCCGAGTCGTAGGCGAGGATAAATGGTAAATGAATTGAAGTGGGCCGAAGGGGTGGTTCTGTATCATTATAACGGGGACCGCTACTGCCAAGAATAGCATCTACCGACGCTCTCCCTGGCGCTCTTGATCTTGGAAACGTTTCCGCTCGAAGAGAGCTGACTGGAGAACGGGGCCGACGGATGGCCGAAGGACTTGCATTATTTAGTGATGCGGACAACGTTTTCTCGAGAGTAAGAGGTGGTGATGGAGGGTGTCGTAAAGGATGCGAGGGAATTCCAAGCTCTGCGATAATGGTCCCGGGTTGCATTGGAGGAAACTTTATTGTGCTCTTATTGGCTGGCTGAACCATTTCAAATGATATCTCGGATGAGAGCTCACTTATATCGTCCCTGAATTGCTCCGAGCCAGAGCCCTTGTCTAGGTACTTTGCTAACCCGGTGTCAATCTTACGCAGGTCACTTCCGTTTGGTGATGGGCGCGGTGACAAGCCTCGGTGTATCGGGGAAGAACCAGAGGACATTCCACGTTCCAGTGGAGGGAGCGACAGGTTTGAAGAAGTCACCGTCTCACGGAAGTTCCAATGGTTGACCGAAAGACCTCTCTCTAGAATAGGCCCTGAGGCGTCAGATTCGTCCCTAAACAGAGGAACATTTGCTGAAAGATTTGTAGAGGAATTTCCAACTGAATCTCCTTCCAGGATAGGAGGCGTATCAAGCGGAACATGATCAAACACCTGCTTATGTCTGCGTTTCATCCGCCTCATATATTCATCGTCATCGATAGAGACATCCATCCCAAAGGTTCTCTCCGAGTGCGCATCTCCAACTATCACTAACGAGTCTTGAGAGATGAAAGATCGACCAGATGCAAAACTCATAGTAGGTTTCTTCCCCTCCCCAGACGATAAATCAGATGCCCTCTTCTGATAGGTGCCCTCGAGCTTCATCAATGCGACCTCAATACCACCATCATCGCTTTCAAAATCCGGAAGGTCTCTCAGCTTTTGAACCCCGGCTTCGAATGAAGCTTTCGCATTAGCTTCCGACCAGCCAGCTCTCCCATCGGCTGGTGTGCTATCCATGGGGACACTTGCCCCCTTGGCAACTGCTCCTAGCGAAATTATTCCCGTTGGCACCCGCTGCTGCGGGTGTATACTCTCGGTGACGCCGATTGAGTTGGGTCTCTGTTGCAAAGGCGTCCCGATAGCACTCATCTCAGAAAAATTACCAGTCCCGATAGACCCAACAGACCTAGGTCGCCCATCCAGATCACCTACAGTTGCTGCAAGTCTCAAGTCCCCGCCAGGCCTGCGTCTCAGCATACGGGCAGGTTGGAGGTTTCCTCGCTTGCTCTCCGGCGAGTTGATGTAACTGAACCTTTCTGAGTTACCATCTATAGTGCTGCCAAACTGACTAACGCCGGACTGGGCACGTTTGATCGAGAATGAGCGAGCCGAATGCAGAGACTTCACCCCCGCTCCAGGGAGTGGAGGCACGCTTGGCTTCCTACGCATACTGCCGTAGTGCTGGCTGAACAAAGATGGTGTGCTTTCGAATGAAAAGGACCTACTCCTCCGAGCTTGTCGGGATTCTCCCGAGAATATAGATGACTGAAAACCTCTATCAGGCAAATTTCTCCGATCATAGGTACTCCCAGCTTCGCCCACCAGGTCAGGGATTTCCGAAACGATTGATTCAGCTGGTCCAAAATCTGGAAGTCGCTCAATAGGTTCTCGTAAACCCGATTGCTTTGGAGTTGAGGGGGGGGGGATCTCCAAAGGCTCCGGGCCATAGCTCCCATCCTCACTTAAAGCACTTTCGAGTCCGGCCTTTAGAAGTGATCCATCATCGCCGACTCCGTCTAATTGAATTCGGTTCTCATGCAAAGAGCTCCCACTCTCCCCCTCACCTTGCGTAACATCGTAGGATATCCACTCGCCATCGTCATTGGACAATTCCTCTTGCATCGCGTGCTGGAATGCTTCAACCACCCCCGCTCCTAGTAGATCGATCCTCGCCGCCCTACCGCCCCCAAGCATAGCAATATTATTCCCTGATGAACTTGCAGCCATAAATTTAGAAAGTGATGAGCTGTCGGGTGCTGGGCCGAGAGATTTGCCACGTGCTGGTCTGGCCGTTGGAAGTGGCAAACGCAAACCACCACCACTACCATGAGGTCCAGCGCCGTTCCCTACCTTTCCGCTTAATGCTCTACGCACGCTGCCCAAAAGTCTTCTCATACCAGGGCCGTGCAGAGTTTTGTTTCCCTGGTTGGGGTCACACGTTTTCTTCCCAAATTGCGTGGCCGCGTCCGAGGGGGCGAGGAATCCATAGCTAGAGAGCTCACCGACTGGTGTAGGAGGTGCTACAACTTGTACATATGCCGGTGTTGGGGGAAATAAGTTTCCTCTGACCAACGAGCCAGCATAGGGTAAAGCCATTAGAAGATGTGTCGAACGCGCAATTGATTTCGGGAGTGGAAGAGGCTGCCGGGTGTCTCTTAATGCGTCTGAAAATGAACCTGATCTTTTGTGGGGAGTGGGACGATATTCCTTACTGCCCTCCCCTACCGATCCCGACGCATCTGATGATACGGTGGTTTGAGATGGTTTTAGTTTCGATGATGAGATTGTAGATGATGCAGGGGTCGACTTGCTCCTGTTCTCTAGAGAAAGGTGCGGGAGCGGCGGTATTTTAGCTGAGCCATCGCCGAAGTTACTGACAGGTCTAGGGAAACTGCGAAGTGGAGCCCCATCAGCAGCCCCAGCCGCTTCCTGAATAAACGCCTCGGTACCAGTGCTGTGATCAGGTAGCAACGCTCCAAGTCTAGGCGTAGATTTCCTGGGGCGTAGCAATGTTGGCTGGGGCCTACCGGAGTCGAATCTACTCCCTGGCGGGCCACCTGGTAGAATGTCTTGATCGATGCTCACATCAGACCCAGCAGGCGTATCCCAGTACAGAGCGCAAGTTCTCCTCCAACACCTCTTCAACTCGCGAATTATCTTCATATCTGAAGGTTGGCCGTTTTCGCGAACTGCGTTTGACAGGTTATTTAGAGCTTTCGCAAAATCCTCTCTCAGGGGCAATGAAGGGATGAAATCGTCGGCAAAATAGTTGAGAAGCCAGTGCCTAATTGCAACAAACGTCCGGACCCGCACCACCTTCCCTATGTCGTCCTCGCGATCGATGGCCCACCGTAGACGAGCAATAAGGTATGCAACAAGATCGGACGGCTGCATGAACTGACGGAAAGTAAGAAAAAAGTCGGAAAGAAGGTGGTAATCGACAAATTCTGCCGAGGTGATCTGAGATATTATCCTCGCTGGTACAGCAGCAGTGATTTCTTGGGTGCGTCTATCATATCGAACGACCGAAGGATCCTCAGAACCCGGTGGAAACGACAAGATATCGTACATTTCCGGAGATATTCTAAGACGAGACATGCCTGCTAAAGACAGAGATGATGCGACATGTTGAATTTGGCCACCTGGTAACTGCTCGGATGGCAATGGAGAAGGCTCTCGACTTGGAACTGGAGAAGGTGTAAATGACCTTGTGTCCGCCCCAGGCCAGAGCCATCTCAGATCAGCCTGGAGAGAAAGGCTAGGGGAAGATCCCCGCTCCACCTGTATTGAGGGTACATGGAGACTTGAGGCGCCATGAAGAAAGGGTGTCCCATTTGGGGAAAAGTGAGGAGAGCCAAGATTGTAGTCAGGAATTTGTACATCAAGTGTCTGACATGTCTCCCGGTGGCCAGCTGTTCGCGGCCGAGGGCGCTCCTCGTCCGGCTCGTCGACCTGTTCAACTTTCATTCGAAAGCCGCCAAGGTCTGGTGGTTTGTAAGGCGCTGCATTTTCACCGACAGTACTGTAAGAGTATGCGCGCTGATGCCTTGTTCGTGGTATAGGAGGTGATGATTTCATGTAAGAATCCGGTGTGTCACCGTCTGACAGTACGGAACGTTTACGAGGTGGTGTCCTTGGAGGTGATGTTGGAGGTAACCGTTTCCCGCTCTGTCGACCCCCACTTTCCCGGCGGTCCTGTTGCCAGTTTTTACCCTCCAGCTCCTCCGCTGAACTTGGTGGAGTTGTAGGTGGCAGCGTAAACTGTTGTATCTCGCGCGCTGGTCGGGCAACGGGTCTATTAAGAGAGAGAGGGTTTCAGCAAACATTCAACACGTTCCTACTCTAACCCTAAGAGCGACCGCAACCCGCAACCCGCAACCCGAAACATAAGGGCATTTCCATCCCTCGCCAAGGAAGGAATGCCATCGTGCGGTCTGCGGCACCTCCCGCAGATCTAGGTCCGTTCCGCTTCTCGTGGCAAACTGGGCGAATGGAGATTTACCTTAGATATATCAAACCATTACTAATATTTCCCACCGTAAACTGATGCCCGCCCCGAGCTGTCTGAGTATTAGAAGATTTGCTCATGAGGTTCTTTTCCTTCAACGTGGGTCTGTCTATGCCCGCTTTTACACTCTCTGGAAATTTTCCCTTTCTCCTACGCTCCGGACTCTCGGTGGGTGTGGTGGTTGGCGTCACGAATGGTTCGTCATGCCACCGCCGCCGTGGGCTATGGTGCTGGTGTGCTGATGTGCCAGGATGGGGACCATTCTCGGATGAAGGGTCGTCCATTTCGGGCGTCGTGACGAAGGCAAAATCCGAGGAATGTGAACAACGTAGTCAAAGATGGTGTTGGCGAGACGGAGGACGAGGCCCCGGTGAGGCCGCCTCTCCGAATCCCAGAAACTCGAGAGCGAGGGGAAACGAGAAGGAAACAGCTATGGTGAATCCCGACAAAATTGCATAGAGTAGGATACCGAGAGTGGAGACAGGCTCCTGCTTTTGAGGGGGAACGGAGCCAAAGAGGTAGAATTGAGGTTACGGGCTCGTTGAGCAAACCGTAATTATTCGATCTATTCGTGTGGCGTGTTGTTTGTCTGTTTCGTTTCGAGAATCTATTTTATTTGCTTTTAGCGGGTTCTAGAAGTCGGTAGGGGATGAAGTTATAGGGTACCAGTATATCATTTGTGTTCCTGCGTTGCGTGGACCGTGCTGGTTCGATGGTCGATGGGGGTTGGATAGAGGTGGAAAGGGTCGCAGCGAGTGAGCGAGAGTGAGGATTCCCAGGTGACTGGGAATGGGGGGGGGGGGTAAGTTGTGGTGGAGGTGGGAGTGATGGTAGGAGTGGTGGAGGCCTGAGGCGCGGCGCGAATCCTCAAGCACTCAAGGAGTGGAAAGACAGGCAGCAGAAAGCAGAAAGCGGTTGAGAAAAAGGGAAGAAAGACGATGAATGGAAGAGGTTACCGGATACGATTATCTCCCAGCCCATATCCGTACTAGCTCCATGCCCAGCTCTTCGGAAACCAAGCTTGTCCTACTCCTTACGGCCAATGAGAAATAATTTCATGCAGCCAGCAACCCCAAATCTATCCACAGCCATCGCCCGACATAAATGAATGAGTAAGGCTGTTTATGGTCTGTGCGCTGAGAGACTAAAGGTAAACAATGCCCATTGTCATAAGGACCCACCGAGACACATCCACCCTTGAAAGCATGTTTCTTTTACCATCTCCAAGGCGTTACTTGAACTTGTATGTGGATACAGCTTTTGTTTGGGCTCTTTAGTGGAAGGCAAGGAAAACGGCGGCTTCTTTTTGCAGTATATTGCGGCGCTGCACACGGGACATTATCCCTTGGGCCGTCTGGAACAGCGAAATCAGTAGCCCAGCACACTTACCCAGGATCAGTCAGCAGCCAGCTATTCCGAGTTACGAATTTCGGCTTTTTCGGCTTTTTTAGTGTTTGGGTGACTCAGCAAAGAGAGACTACAATACTTGGGTGATCCCGAAACAGTATTAGCGTGCTGGCTGCGAATTTTACTGTTTCAGACGGCCCAAAGGATAATCGCTTCCCCCAGGTTAAAGGGTAGCCTCATGTCAGTCCATGACAGTTGCCGTACCAGCCAGCCAGCCAGCTAGCCAGCCCACTTAACCCGCTTACTCGAGCGGTGCCCGCTGCTTTGTGATAGAGCACACCAATATAACTTTGTGAGGGCAAATGAATACAGCTTAGTCTCACAGATTTTCGAGAATTTATTGTGTTGAGCGGTGTATAAGTTATCCGCGCACACCGCTGGAATCGCCATCTCGCTGTTGTTCTGGGTATGATACTTGTAGGAAAGAGCCCTAAGTCGGGCACCTAGAACCACGCTGCACGCTGCATTTTCCACCAGTGTAGTTGCTATGCTCTGGCAAGATGCATCGTTTTTAGACAAAAAACAACAACACTGCATTAAGAAGGAGAGAGAAAATGAGAAGAAAAGAAATTGCGCTCTAAAAGAAAGAAAAAAGACAAGAAAAGAAAAAAAAGAAAAAGTACAACTCAACGGCACCACTATCGGCAACTGATATCGTCGGAGATGAAAGACAATCTTTCCATGTATGATACTCCGTGAAACCTTAGATGCCAAGACGACGGTTGCCCGTGACACTCGTTGCCTTCTTCCAACCCAGAAATGAACTGTGGGTAAGGTAAACACTCCAAAAAACAACTCCTCGTTAGAACACCCGCCCCCCCCCGCTCAACTTTGTCTGGTGCATCCTGTCATCTTCCCTCCCGAGACCAGTGTCCGCCACCGGGGGCTTCAACGTTGCCAACCCTTTCATCACGGAAAGGCAGACCTTCCCTTTAATTCCCTCCGGCCTTCAACTCTTCCCCCCTCCCCCTCCGCCCCCCCCCCCCCTCGGCTTGCCTCTCGATTGTTATAGTACCCGTTTTATATTCCCAGAAACGCCTCCGCCATGTCATTTCTGTTCGGCAGAAACCGTCAAAAGACTCCCCAGGATCTTGTACGGGCCGTTCGGGAGTCTATCTCACGCATGGATGTCCATTTAGAGAGACGCCGTGTAAGTCCGCTTCTTCCGTTACCTATTGCTATTATGGTTGGTTCTATAAGGCGGCCTGTGGTATTTGCTAAAGGTGGTGGTCATTGTGGTCTCTTGTAGGCATCCGAAGACGCCTCACGGCTACTCGCTCAGATGAAGGTTGTCCTACAGGGAAATGCAGGTCCGTTACTGCCGTTCCCTCCTTGTTTGATTCCAAATTAAGTTGCCATGTTCTCTGCGAAATTCCGCTACTGACATGGGTAGAATAGAAACGGATCCAATTCCAGATCAGGTTCAGATGTTGGCCCAGGAAGTCTACACAATAGATTTACTGCCGTTGCTTGCGAATAACATGGCCAGATTGGACTTTGAGGTTGGACCCCTTGTTCAATGTTTCCCCTCTGTTTGGGGAACGAATCCCGGCCCACCCGAAATGTTTTGGGTATTTCCTCAGCTGACCACCGACACGCTCACCTTCACCATATATAGGCCAAGAAGGACGTGACTGCACTATTCAATGGCCTCCTCCGATACTGTCCACAGCCTATCAACCGTTTCCCCACCGTTGATTACCTTCACACTAACCGTCCGGATACCTTAATCACTCTGGTTAAGGGGTACGAAAACAAAGATGTGGCCAACAATTGTGGGACAATTCTTCGGGAAAGCTTTAAGCATCAGGCTTTGGCACACGTTGTACTCTATGACGAGAGATTCTGGAGGTTCTTTGATTACGTTCAAGGTGGCAGCTTTGACATCGCGAGCGACGCTTTCGGCACCTTTAGAGTGAGTATCATATCTCTTGAGAAGTCATTGCCTCCTTACTAACAAGCTCTATAGGAGCTATTGACCAAACATAAGCCACTAGTAGCTCAGTTTCTCGGCCAGAATTATGCCAGAGTGCGTGTTTCCTATTATCTTGAACCGCTCAGCGTATTGATCCCATTTATAGTTCTTCTTGAAATACAATACGCTTTTGGTGTCGCCGAATTATGTTACCAAACGACAGTCGATCAAGCTTCTCGGAGAGATTCTTCTGGATAGGGCGAATTATAACATAATGCTTGCTTACGTAGACTCTCCGGATCACTTGAAGTTGACGATGAATTTACTACGTGATAAGAGTAAGAACATTCAGTACGAAGCGTTCCACGTTTTCAAGGTTCGTTTTTATTTGGGGATCGCCTGGCTTGGTTTTCCGGACTAACGACAATCCACAGGTCTTTGTGGCGAACCCAAAGAAGTCAAAGCCTGTCCAGGATATTCTGTTGAAGAATCGGGAGAAACTCCTAGCCTTCTTACCCAAATTTCATGACGATCGCCGAGGTAAGACAAACTTTATGTATCTCATGACCAAAACCTAGTCTAATTGCTTTATTCCTGGGATTAGAGGACGAACAATTCATCGATGAAAAGGGCTTCTTGATGAAGCAGATAATCGAGTTGGGAAACCAACCGCAGCAGCCCCAAGGCGCAGTTTTCGCATGATATGATACGATAGCTGGATGGTTCTCAGTCATGATTATGACTATTGTTTGGGTTTATCGCACCTTTTATTTCTTCTCTTTGTTGCTTTTCTCTGTACTTGAATGACGGTCACTATGTGGGATACGGGACGAAATGTTATGCGACAGCGACGAGAACGATGATAGCCATGACCGATGTAATGACTTGTAGGGTCAGGAAACGGAGTTTGTTGTTTTCTTTTTCTCTCTTTTTACGTCCTACATGATGGATTCCCCATGGCCTGTGCCATTCTCATGTCCTTTTAGAAATGCTAGTACTAGCTATGAGATAACTTGGCTTGGAGTCGTGATAGTCTTTATACCAGAGGTGGAACTTGGCGATTGTGGAGCAGCTGCAACTTGGCGGTCAATAATAGGCGAGTGAGTTTTTATGATTCCGAGGTTGTATTTGTATTGGAGGTTATTCGTCTGAATTACCACACTCTAAGAGCAGGGATAGCTAAACCTCACGCTAGGAGTTGCCCCTCACAATAAGGTTGGTCGTATTTTTCTCAACTGAGGGCTGAAAAATAATCTTCTCGCCGTGCTTTCCCACCTCACTCTACGGGGGGAATCCTGGAGGTCCTTGCGCCATTCCCAATTATTTCCAGTCCTTCCGGCCGGGCCGGGCCCTAATGGCGGTGGTCCGCGAGCACAGCCCTTGGTCCTCTCTGCACCGTTCATATTTTCGTTGTGTCCACAATTAGACGACGACGGGAACCTCCCATTGCGCAAGTACGAGTAGTTTCGAGTTGCGCGCAGAACATGCGACAAGGGTGTTGGAGGAGAAGCCTTAGCGCTGTGCCACGCTAACACACCGAAAACACGGCCAATTCTATCATTGATGCTTCTGGGGGTACCGGCACATGAAAGCGGCACATACTGCATCTTCCCATGTGCCGGGGAGTTGGAAGATTACCGTGTTATCTTGGGTAAGAGAATGTCTTGCGCTTGAACTGGGTCATGATAGTACGTACATGCACTATACATGAAGACTTTGTGGGGCGAGCGACAACCAACCAAAATAAAAGCAACCACAACATGATTACCTCACCACGTTGCAGCACCAGATCGGTAAACTTAGTTTAAGCGCAAGTAAATCGCCTAAATATCCCTTTCGAGCAAGGTGTGTTTTAGTTTTGCCGGTATCTTCTCAAAATAGGAAACCCAGACGTCCAGAGACAATTCTGTTATTCAAGATAGCACGCTATTCGATTCTCCTGTTAGGAGAAGGAGAAGAAGGAAAAAAACCCCGCAAACGGAGGCTCTTTGTTTGAACAACAGCTGTAAGCGAGACCCCCACCATACGTATCCGGGTTACTGGAGAATGATCTTTGGATTTGGGTTATATACTATTATATGTCACTTATGTTTATCGATTGGGGCATCTCGATCCCCCAATTTATCTGAAGTTTCTGCTACCACATCTCTTGATCCCAGAGAGTTGCCTGAGTGGAGCTCTTATCACCAATTCACAGGATGAATGTTGGGGGGGGATGCAGTGTATCCTTCGGTTCCGATCGGATCTATGGCCTACAATTGGCTATCGAAATATGACCCGGAGCCGAAGTGGGGTTTTGTGTGAGCTTTGCAATTGCCGACATTTGCAAAACGAACTATTATTGCATGCGGGCCAAAAATTGGCCAGAGTCTCAGGATCTTGATGGCATGGAATAGCAGTCCGTCCCACTGACATCTGGCAATTGCAGGTCGTGGGTGCGTTGGGGTCCGCAGTCTAGAGTATCGGGTTTGCGATGGCAATCATAAAATGACTGTCGGGGCTGTACAGCTTGACACAGTGTGGGGTTTTGTTTTCCAGGAGACGGTGTGTTGGGTGGCCTACAATATAATATATAAGGCTCGTATTCTCCTGCTGGGCTTTAGATATTCCCGTCTCGTACCTTTGTCTGTACGGCAACTATCATCACCCTCCTACACAGCCCCGCTGCCACCGTCTCTCACTTTCTTAGAGTTCTAATAACAAAATCTCCTTTTCTTGAACACCCTCTGAACTTTCGTCAATTTTAACTGATCACCCTAGAAAGATGGCTGAACCTAAAATCAACACAATTACCACTACTACCCCAATTGAAGGAGTTGATTCTGGGGATACTAGCATTAGTGTGGGATCGCTGGCTCCTTTGAAGCAGAATACCCTCAAAAACTGTAGGCATGGCCCTTCCATGGTATCATACTAGGTATTTAGGAAGCCGGGATATTGACACTTGCATTTTGTAGATGTTCTTGCAACGGTATGTCCTGTGGTTGCAAGATGAATGGGTTGAAGAATCTATGTACTGACATCGCCGTTCCTTGTAAAGTTTGGCGAATTTCTAGGTATTTGATTCTGCACTTTGTATCACTCTACTTGTTTTTCTGAAGGCCAACAAACCCTATGTTTTGCAGGAACCTTCCTATTCCTATCCCTCGCATTTGGCGGCACTCAGGCAGTCAAGATCAATCATGCTAGCAGTGGTTCCTTCCCCAAGGATCCTACTCGTGTTGTTCCAACGCCAGAAATCTTGCTTTATGAGTCCCTCAGTGCTGGATTTTCCCTTACCGTCAACGTTTGGGCCTTCTACCGCGTCACCGGTGCATTCTTCAACCCAGCGATCACTTTAGGATGCGTCCTTGTTGGAAAGGTTCCTCCTCTTAAAGGCGTCTTAATGGGAATTGCTCAATTGATCGGAGGGATTGCAGCAGCCGGCCTCGTTGAAGGACTCACCCCCGGAAAACTAGCTGTTGGGACTGGTCTAGCAGGTGAGTAGGCACTTTTGCGTTCTGCGCCGTAGTCCTGGGATTCAGGCTAACATTAGGGGTGACAGTGGATGTCTCTATCGTTCAAGGACTCTTTCTTGAGGTTTTTTTAACAGCGCAACTGATGATTACATTCTTTTTGGTAGGACATGGTGTTTCAGTCTAAGTCTCCTTGTAGAGGATAAGAAGCTCACATTGTTTGTTTCTGGTCACTAGCTCGCCGTGGAAAAGGTGTGATCCCTCACCCCGAATTGTCTTCCTAGATTTTTGTGTAATGGAAACTGACTGGCTAGTAGCATCGTGCGACCTTTATTGCCCCGCTTGGAATCGGGCTTTGCTTTTTCACTATTCTGCTCTTTGGGAACTATTTCACTGGGGCTTCGCTCAATCCTGCTAGGTCCTTTGGGCCGGCGGTTATTGCCCGTGACTTCCCGGGCTACCATTGGATCTACTGTAACACTCCTATGATACCCCCATCGCAAAGCTGTAGCCATATCTAACACAATTCCGCATAGGGGTTGGACCTGCACTTGGAGCATCCCTCGGGGCGGCGGTTTACAAAATTCTGCTCTTGGCAAACTACCAGACAGTCAACCCTGGCCAAGACGATGATGGCCTCTCGATTGTTCGTTATGAGATTAGTCATAAAGGGACAACACCTATGCTGGCTGATGAAAGTGTTTAACAATGGGCACTGTAATGATTGCAACGAACCATGTTTCCTTCCCTGTTTGACGTACCGTAAGAACTCGGATGATTGCTTGCTAGTCCAAAAATTCCTCCTCCAGAAGGGGGACGGAAAACACCTAAGAAAAAGAAAACCTTCTCCGTGGCGGGATAGGGAGAAAAAAACACGAAACTTTACCAGGGGAGGCAACTCCGGCGTCCTGGAACATGGTCCAATTATTCGAGCTCTTACGGCAAGTAATTGTTTCTTTGGTAGTCTTTGTTATTTTAGTTTGCATTGGGAAATGAATCACACTATCTATCTTGCTTTCGCGCACTCCGCCTTTTTGGTCCTTTCTCTACCTGGGCGCAGATTAGATAGAGATCCGGACAGAGCGGCATTGGTAATATAGTATCTGTGTTATTATACAACCATGTATCTTGTTTGTCACACTGTCCAGATCTTTAACCTGCGCCCAAGTGTGGTATATTATCCACTTTCTCTTCTTTGCTCCCTGATCACGCTTTGTGAATAACAACTGTGTTCAAAGTAAAATTGAAGAAATTGTGAGCTGGATGAGAGACTTGGGGGCTATTATGTATGACTGAGCCGAGTGCCGTAGCTATAGTGCCCGGACAAAAGCCATCATTGGTAACCTACTTTTATACTAAAAAAGGATGGTTCTCAGAGCACCACTGTAAGTTACTATTACAATAGATGCGCGTAGAACATGTGCCGGATGGTGGTAGTGCTGCGTACGCTTTTCTGCAGTTGGATGATTTCCTAGTGGTGGCCTTTCCTTGTTGTTTTGACGCTTTCCTTCTTTTCCCTTCTCTCTCTCCCTCCCTCTTAGCAATATAAGATTATCGCCTTCGGGGATACAATTCGCAACAGTTACTGTAGAACTCAACCACCTGCCTGGCAAGTAAATCAATTCCTGATAAGATAGCGGTTCTGGGAACTCTAATCGTGATATTTCAATATTGAAGCAGATGGCGCAATATTAAATGACAGAAAAACAAAATTGGCAATGTATCTTTTTTAATGGGAAAACACTCAAATTTTTGGCACCTGGCTGTGATTTGAGCTTTGGGCATACCAACTGACAAGTGCGACACACAAAACAAAAGAATTTCTTCCAGAAATGGGAATTTCAGTTTTTTCTAGACCTTTGGATATCTGTTGACATTCCCTTTGAATTAATTGATTAAGAGGTAGGGGTTATAAACCAGCATTTCAGGTACTATTGATTTTGGTTGTTTTGGAGAGTGTTCAGTGGTACTTGGGCTCGCTAACGATGACTGTTTTCCCGGAACTAGATAAACACCCTCCTTCTCACCTCCCCGCTACACACAGTTTGAACCTCGAGGGATGTTCGAGCTTAAAACGGCCCAATCGAGTGCTCGTTAATTCACAGTCCATCACTCGCAAGATTATATAATTGCCATTGCCGGAAGTAGCGGCATTTGGCATGGGAAATGCGAGCGGTCAGATGGCGGCAGTAGTGCTGTACGTGTATGCACTGGCGGAGGGACACATAGAGCTATGGAAAGCTTTCTCACCTTTGTGTCCAAGCTCTCCTCCCAACTCTCCTTTCACCACACTCAACGGGGGAAAACATGAAACACCTTCACCGCTTAACACAAACTCCGCCTCTTCACTTGAGCCGTTTCCAACTCTGCCGTGTGAAACCCCCACCGTTGATCATTGGCCTAGATTATTTCCAACGCGCCGATTTTTAACCTACAGCCTCGGAGCTTCCATCCCTCCAAAAGCGAGAGGCCATCTGTGCTGAAGTAAGAGTGGCAATTATTCGCGACGTAGAATCTAAACGGGTCAGCAGCAGAAGAACAAAACCTATAATGCCCAGAAAAGAGGCCAGCTAGCTAAATAGTAAAGGGCATATTTCCGAACCAGGCGGGGAAGCAGGCAGGCAGGACCCGGTAACTCAGTTTCTCCAATAGCGATCATGATATCGTATGATAGGCTCTCTCACAACCACTGCATGGTATATGCCTTTCTGCGTACCCGTAACTTCGCGACCTTTGAAAAACCGACCACTACTGCGTACCGCCAAAACCCCGGGGCTCCGGCAATTTTTTTTTGCCCTACCGTACGCAATACCACTCGGTCTGGTTTTAAAGATCCCCCTCATGCCCAGAAAGAGGCCCTTATACGGTACTTATAGTATTATAGTACCGTAGCAGTGGGTGCATGGAATCCAGGAAATTTAACGAAACCCTCGGGGGGGTAGGAGAGGGGAGGGGAGGGGGAGCTACAGTGAGGGGCATTATAGTGAGGTCCTTGTAGGGCTGTGCGTGTTTCTCGGTATGGTAGGATATGGCTCCTATCAAAGATTGGATGGAGGTTTTTTCTGAAGCGCGGATGAAACTCGGCCATGAAGGGCGGGGGGGGGTGTTATTATCCCGGTATATCATATTATATAGTACCTATCCAACCAGGCACGGGCATCGCAGATTAGAACTACGGGGGTGGGTTGCGACGTGTGGTCATAGAGGAGGCTTGTCTGGTTGCGAAAATTTTCCTTTTTTTTATGATATCACAGGGGCGATTGGCGAAATTTAGCGAGGATTTGTCAGTTAGGCTGGGGATCGTCGGGTTGGTTTTTAGATGAAGATCCTTCATGCTGCGTTTTTTTTTAAAAAAAAGGAAAGAAAAAAAACCTAATCGTGATTTTACAAGTTGGCTCAGGGGAGCAGTACAGTACTGTATTGTTCTGTACACGTGGCGGCTCACCGGTGCTCACTCGCTCAACCGTTGCATCACCGATGCACCACATGACCGCAATTGGAGGAGATTCACGCTCGTAGTTTGGTGGTGGGGGTTTTTTGCCATGCTCTCCTCCACGTGCCCGGCGTTGAGGGTATATAACATTTAGTTATTATACATTACATCCTCCCCCTATGGGAGAAACGCATTTTAAACATTTGGTATTGGCCCCATTTTTCTTAGGAATTCGGTCCGCTTTATTGGCTACTGTCTGTGTTACTGGCACGATAGCTCCGGAATAACTGTCTTAATGGTTCCACCCGGAATGGCTGCCGAGTGAGTACGGTACTTGGAGACGGGCGGCCTACCCAACAGGCCGCCGTCTAGCAGGTAGAGACGGTTACGGAGTTTTAAGGTGCGCTTGAACGGTTGGAAGTGTGTGTAGGTAGGTGAGTAGGCACGAGTGCCGTACTGTCGTTCTTTCTTTGACTCAGGCGTTCTTTTTGCGGGAAATAGGAACTTCCGAAGCAAAGCAAATCCTCTTCTCTTATCACGATTCCAGAGTCAAGGTCAAGTGAGACAAAAATCAAGGAAAACAATGATGAAAATTAAAGGAGAAGGGGGCTGCGGAAGGTTGTGTTCTCTCGCTCCATTCTCCCCTTCTTAAATCCCCCTTGTGCTATGGAACTAAACAAAAAAATACCGGTACCAAACATTCACGATGTTTCCTGTGCTCCCGCGTAGTTTCTGCCATGCCCATCCACGTGACCGGCAGTACCGTATGGTGTTTACCTAGCGTAGCGTGCCATCCAGCGCCCGGCGGAATTTCGCAAACTCACCTGTCACGTTTTGACGACGGTATTGTTATACGGGGAACCCGAAAACTGCACCAACTGGTGAAGATGAAAAGCGATCGATCAGTCAAGGCAACGAGTGACTGTTTATGACTGCGTAAGAAGTGTGTGTGAAACAAAATTTTTTAACCCCGCCAGAAGCACCGAGATATCTTTGGTCCAAGCATCATTACGATTGTTTTGTTGTATAGTTTAATGTCTATAGGCGAAAAATGGTGGTGGTTGAGATGCCACCGTCATGAAAAATTTAGAACTAGATGGTTAAGTAAATGTGGTCTTGGTATCCGGCAAATGAAGGACACTTGCCAGATATGTTCATTTGCCCAACTTGGTCTCTTGGGCACAGCACGCTACGGAATGAGGAATAAAGACTGTACTCACTCGTCTTTGCCAAGAATACCTCCTTCAGCCGATATTTTGCTGGAGTTCTCACCAAACATTCGGCTCACTGAGGCATTCTTGGCGGGGATGGGTGAGTATCCTTCACTTGGTATTCGCCTCGTAGCCTCGGTTAAGGCTTTGCGTCATTAAATTAATCGCAAATGAGGTTGGGAGTGATCTGTTAAGGAGAGACAATTGGTGATGTTTGTATGGCTTTGGAACTGAATGATTGCTCCGGTATGATAATTGAAGTCATATTATACAACCACTAGGCAAGGGTTTGGGATATTCGCCCTCTCTCATCATGAGAGAGTAACGGGGCTAGCAGGGGGCGGGGCAGAGTGGTGATTCGGGAGCCTTGTCCATGGGAGCAGTGGCATGACGAGGGCAAATGGCTTATTGTGCATGGACAAAATCAACCGATCGCCCGGTTGAGCTCTACAACTCATCGCTTCCGGGCTCCCATAAAAATCATTACCACTCAACAGGCACCTCATAGTACCTTCTCTTTTTTTTATTTATTAAGGCTGGTGGATGGTATACCCTATATTTAAATTATTTTTACTTATTTTTCTTGGTTGGGTTGGGGCGGTTGTATCGAGGAGGTTGACAATATCACAGCGAACATTATGAGCGTTCGTTGATCGGTTAATTTTGTCCACGTGCAGTAGTATCCGAGTTACAACTACCCAACTGACGGCTCGCCAACTCACGGACCCTCACTCGCAAGATAGAACAATTGTCGATTCTTGCTATCCTATGTGCCTGAGCCTGGGAGAACTTCCACCCCTCTAATCAGCGAGAGGTACTTGAGCTGAACGATAAATGACAGCTATATGAACCTGGAATCCCGACGAGGCCTAGCACTAGCATAAAACCAGTCGTACCCGGAAAGGGGTTAGCTTGTGAAATAGGGTATATTTCCGAAGCAGGCAACCTCTTGGCATAATATTTACTATCTAGTATGAGTTGTTTGACCTGCTGGAAGGATGCCTGCTTATATACGGCCACTCGGCAAAGATCGTCGTGAATTAGTTCTCTTTTGTCTGCAGAATAAATGGGCCCCACCTCCACACAATCCTCAATTGCGCAATCCCTCCCCCTCATTAAGCCTGCTAAAATCTCGACAAAGGGGGAGTCCCCATTTCCTGACTACTTACGCTAAATGACTACAAATATCAACAGTCCGGTAAGGAAGCGCATGCAGAGACCTCGCTGAAAGGAAAATAGGGACATAGATGAGGTGTAATTTAGAGGGCAAATAGACCTGCAGTCCCTAGGCAAAAGTGTTCGTGAATTCGCTCAGCCAGATGTCTCATATTTTCTCAAACACTTCTGCCTAGGGATTGTAACTATATATATATAGCACCAATAAAATGGCAATATCAATTTATCATTTATAGGAGAAAGGAAAAGAAGAAATTTAATGATCTAAATGGCATAGTTGAACAAATGAGAAAACGGTACTGGTATAGGAAATGGGAGGATAATTTGAAGTCGAGACAAGGGTCAATGAAACGCGATAAGGAGTCGCAAGTGAAGGGAAATACCTTCCCATCTCTTGATTCCACCTGTAACAGAAATTCAAAATTCCCACCCAATCGCAGAGTTAAATATCTGGGAGGTCTCCGATAATTATACATATGACCTACATTGCAGAGAGGTAACGAGCTGCAAAGATACAGAATTTGCAAGCTCAGGTATAAGTTGACCGATGCAGAAGGAAAGTAAAGAGAGCGTCAAGGAAAATATATCAAGGGCGCATCGTAGCCACCAGGAGCACGAGGAAGGGGTGGCAAGGGGACAAGGGAGTCTCGGGGGAGGGGCAAATAGCCGCGGCTAAAGAGTTGAAGAGGGAGATTTCCACGCTTGCAGTAGATTCGCCACTCCTTCATTGCCCCTGCTGAACGCATAGTAGAGCGGGATGTGACCATTTTTGTCTGGTTTGCTGGGGTTAACATCTTGCCGGTCTAAAAGTTGCTTCACTACTGGCTCGTGCCCTTCCATTGCAGCCCACGAAAGTGGTGTCTTTCCCTCGTTGTCGGGCTTGCCGGGGTTGACGTCTTGCCGGGCTAAAAGTTGCTTCACTACTGACTCCTGCCCAGAAATTGCAGCCCACAAAAGTGGCGTTTTCCCCTCGTTGTCTGGCTTGTCGGGGTTGACGTCTTCCCGGTCAAAAAACTGCTTCACTACTGACTCGTGCCCACCATATGCGGCCTCGATGAGGGGTGAAATGCCGCGGTGGTCTGACCGTTCGGGGTTGACGTCTTGCCGGTCCAAGAGTTGTCTCACCACTGACCCCTGCCCATAAACTGCAGCTAACAAAAGTGGTGTCTTACCCTCGTTGTCTGGCGTGTCGGGGTTGACGTCTTCCCGGCCTAAGAGCTGCTTCACCACTGACTCCTGCCCATAAATTGAAGCCCACGAAAGTGGCGTCTTTCCCTCGTTGTCTGACTTGTCGGGGTTAACATCTTGCCGGTCTAAAAGTTGCTTCACCACTGACCCATGCCCATAAATTGCAGCCCACGAAAGTGGTGTCTTGCCCCAGTTATCTGGCTTGTCAGGGTTGACCTCTTGCCGGTCTAAAAGTTGCTTCACTACTGGCTCGTACCCTTTCATAGCAGCCCACGAAAGTGGTGTATTGCCCTCGTCGTCTGACTTGTCGGGGTTGACGTTTTGCCGGTCTAAGAATTGCTTCACCACTGACTCCTGTCCATAAATTGTAGCCCACGAAAGTGGTGTCTTGCCCTCGTTGTCAGGCTTGTGGGGGTTGACGTCTTGCCGGTCTAAGAGTTGCTTCACCACCAACTCGTGCCCTTTCATAGCAGCCCACGAAAGTGGTGTCACGCCATCGTTGTCTGACTTGTCGGGGCTGACGTCTCGCCGGCCTAAGAGCTGCTTCACCACTGACTCTTGCCCAGAAATTGCAGCCCACGAAAGTGGTGTTTTCCCCTCGTTGTCTGTCTTGTCGGGGTTGACGGCTTGCCGGTCCAAAAGTTGTTTCACCACTGACCCGTGCCCACTAGCTGCAGCCTCCATGAGGGGTGTAAAACCCTCGTTACTTGCGTGGTCAGGGTCGACCTCTGCCAGGTCCAAAAGTTGCTTCACCATTGAGTTGTGCCCACCCTTTGCAGCCCACCAAAGTGGCGTGTTGCCACAGTTGTCTGGCTTGTCGGGGTTGACAGCTTCCTGTCTCAGCAATAGGTCCACCGCCTCGGGCTCCCCACCCCTCACGGCCCATATCAGCGGAGTTATGCCAGCAGAATCTCCCTGGTTGGAATCACAACCGTTCATTCCCAATAGACTAGTCATGACATCAACAATTCCGAAAAATGATACACAGTGTAGTCCACCAAACAGCGAAGGCGTATTGACTTTCATGCAATCATTCGGATCTAATATTTGCTCAAAAAGTGAGTTGGCGGCTACATGGTTCTCGTACTGGTCCAAGAGCCCCATTACAAGTAATATCACCCGATCTGAAAGTTCTCTCTTTGCATGGATGCCCCAATATCGCGAACAATATTTAAGGAAGAACATGCTTGAGTGGTCGGGTTGGGGTTTAACCGGAAGAGCCTTGGCCTGGTCTGAGTTTAGATAAGTCAAACAGGTTTCCGCCATCTCTAAGTGTGCTCGGGGGAAAAGGTTGCGATGAGTAGTGAGGTACTCGCGGAGTGTGTGGTGGGTCAACCGGACGGTCGAGGCTTCCCTATCTACCGTGACAAGCCCCTGACAGCAGGCGAGCAACGTCTCCATTGCAGGGACATTGTTGCTATTGAAATATGTAGACCCAGTCTCCACAGCGAGCGCATGGCACAGTTCGTCTACCCGTAATGGCCTTTCCGAATGACATATCCACATCAGTGTGGTCATAGCAAGTTTTGCTTTCTCCCCTTCTTGAGCCCTTATCCGTCCCAGAGTTGCCTCGTATGCATCTCCCAACCCTAACCCATCTCCAATCGCATTCAGCCTATTTCGTCTCCGATGGACTGTAGTCTCCCTCAGGATTGTTTCGATCTTGAGTGAAGCGAGCAAGAATCTATATTTGTATCTATCAGTATACGACTCACAGCGGTTTCCTTGAATACACGCTGGTACGCACGTTTCTGAAATCTCTTCTAGAACGCTCTTCATAATATCATTCTCTAAGAATCCATCCATCGCCTCGGGGGTTGTGTCCTTCCCCAGCCTCGCGCGCAGATATGTGACTATATCGTCCTCTCGGGACGCTATCGATACACTTATCATTTTCCCACCTAGTTCCCTCTCAATCACCCCCCGGATATGTGACCTTCCCGTCATGAAGATTCGTGTATTTGGCGACCCCCGGAGAATTCGTCCTAATGCACCAAGAACCTCCAGCCGATGTCTGGGAACGCACTCGTCAAGAGCATCAACACAGATGAATGTGCGTTGTAAAGATGTGACAGCTGCACACATTTTCACAATATCAGGAAGTTGCAGCCTCCGCCCGCCAATCGCCTTCTTCTGGCCTCGAAATTTCTGCACTATTTCCACCGGAATTGCTCCCAACCCACTCAGAAGCTGTTTGAGCAGAGAGCCAAGCATATTTATCGGAGACTGGGCTTCCCGGGAAGCGAAGTCATAGTAAAAACAAGCAACCGCCAAATCCTGTCCTATGACCTGGTCACATAAATAATCTACAACCACAGAACTATCATCGTGAACTGTCAGCAATCATGTCCCTCGTTCCTCGCCGGTGGTATCTCGTACCAGATGTAGCTCTTGCCGACCCCTGGCTCGCCATAGCAGAACAAGACCGCATGATCGGATCCACCATTCTCACCAACATTCTCTCCACCATTATACCAGCCTCTAAACTCTTCCGTTTCCAGTAGCCAGTTCCCTACATTGTCCACCCTCTGCTCGCAAATATCCTGATGCCGCACCTGGGGCTCTAAGGGCGACAGCCAGGCAAGGATATTGGGCTCATCATCGGTAGCGGTAAAGGTAATGCTATTCGACACATTGAAAGAATTGAAAGAATTGATGTTATCTGTGAAAGATCGGGACATCCTTCGCTCTCTGCTGCTTGAAGCATGTAGAGAATCGGGTACTGAAGGCCTTTGGACTAGTTGACAAAGTTCTAGTAAGTTTCGGAAAGGCGGGGTCCATCGCTCCGCCCCGCAACAATCTCATTGTAACCCAATACATGGATCAGGGAATGAACATATCTGGGAGGTGTCCTTCATTTTTTGGAAACTAAGGCCCCTTTTACTTAACCATCTACCGTAGTTTCTAAAAAATTCGTGACGGTGGCGTCTCAACCAGCACCATCCTCCGATATCCGGTGCAAAATCGTTTACCTAACTTTCCGCCGTCCTGTGTTCTTGTTGCTAGACTGTCGAAACGTGAGGTCTTGTAGGTGGGTTTGCAATTCTGCCGGGCACTGGATGGTACGCAACGTTAGGTAAACACTACCGGTATACGGTACTCCTGCCTGCATACCTCCCACACCTCCAACCGTCAAGCCCGCCCTGGCGCTGGGTGCCGTCTATTGGTAGAAGGGGCCTAATTACGAGACATATTCTCCACATTCGTCCAGTGCCCTGGCGGACTAACAGATGAAGTGAAGATAACAAGATATGATATGATACCAAGGAAGGATAGTAATCGTATGATACCGCTTTCCTACATGGCGAAAAGGCCAGGGGGATTAAATGCGAAAATGCATCACAATTGGTGCCCCCTTGGAGGACCTCTTTTACCATTCCCTTTGCGGCCGAAATCTAGTGAGCAGATACAAGAATCCCCTTCGGTAATCATGCGATTTCCATATGTTAAGATGTGGATGAGGAGGCAAGGACTGTACCCGAGTCGATGTAAAGTTCGTAATTAACTCAAGTAAACACCCTCAATGATGTCTAAACCGTCTAAACCCATCCAATAGGAGTAACAATATGAGAAGCCCCCCTTCCTTGCGCCCGGCTACCTCCCTCTATCTCTTCCTACCCTCTCACTACCTTTCCCTACTCCTGTTAATCCTTGATGTAATCACGGAGGAGACCCTGGGACTGTCTTCATACCCTTTAAGGGCCGTTTGAGTTGCTCCCCCCCACTATCGAGGGGTCGCTAGTGCAAACCGCAGAAACCTTAGCGATATTAAACCCTAGAGTAAGTTGGGTACTCAGTTTCATGTCAGCGTTTTCACTCTTCTTCTCGAAATCTTGTCAGTTTTATCAAAGCGCTTATTGGTATCATTAAGCTTGTGATTCCTATCGATACGATTGTCCAGCATGGTGGCCGCAGCTGCAAAAAGGACCACAGCCGACGTAATAATTATTGTGCAGGCTTGAGTAGGCAAATTTCAGAAGGGCTTACACTTCATGCTTTAGCAATTATTTTCCCCAATGCAGAGTACAGCTTAAGTGGGGAAGAGGTTGAAAGTTTTCGTGATTGAAGGAGGTTCGTGTGGTTGAAGATGGTTTGCGTGGGAGGCATCCATACTTATATGGGGACTTTGCCTTAGCCACATTATGTCACTCATCCCTCATCCACGAGAGGGATTTTTGGGCGGCTTGGTGCAAGGCTCAGTTATCCAAGCTCTTACAGAACATTCCACTCTTAGTGAGGTGGGAATTAGGGAGGTTCTCCCACGCCGGTCGTAATCGGAAACCGTCCTTACTTTGCAGCGAATTACCTATGTTGCGACAGTGTCAGAACACTGGAGTTTTGCTAAGACAGTATCATACTGTCGCTGGTCTTCCCAGCCTGGCGTTGTTTTATGGGTATTGGCGATCTTGACTAGGAGGGTTCCGGTGCAGAGGACCGGTAAGAGAAAAAAAAAAGAAACTGAGACCGATAAATTGAAGATGAAAGCCGAACACTGATGGTTATGGTAAACCGAAGTGATCGGCTCTCAGAAAGTGATGAAGGGTGATGATGAAAGAAGTGTTCCCATCAACCGAAGAAAACTACCCGCACACTGGTTTTTGGTAAATAAAGGTGTACTCGAGTAAACACAACCAATTTGCGACTGTCTTATTTAAGAACTGTTTTTAAAGCCGTTCAAAGTTGAGCTGAGGTAAACTAGGCACAACTCACGTGAGATAGACATCATTAAAGCTCAACTGCTACTCTTGTGAGATCAATCTGATTGTTTCTTTTGCTACAATAGGTAATATCAAGCTCTTGTTGGAGTTGATGGAAGCAGATAGTTGTCAGTGGCTAGGAAGGCGGATAGCTGAGGGATAAGACGGGATAGTAGTTTAGTTGTTTCATTTGTTCTAGGCGGAAGGATAGAAGGAAGGATAGACGGAAGGATAGAGGGAATGGTTTCTGGTTATGTCTTTCCTTTGTTCAGAAGTACGGAGGTACGCAGGCAGGAGGGGATCACGCATGAAGGAGAGATCGATAGGTGTGGCGGACGATAGAATGATTGAGAGAGTTTTATTATTCTTATATAGACTTATGTTTGGTTAGTTAGTTTTGAGGATGACGAGCGAATGAATTTTTTGATTCTCCTTAGTACCCTTTTAGTTGAGCCCTAGTCTAGTTCGACCGGTTGACCGTTACGCGCATTATCTCCGTAAGAGCTCTTACCCTTGAAGAAATGGACAAGGTTTTGTGCTCTTCTGGTGTATGGACTACTCGGTGTTGCCGTCTTGCTGTCTTCTGCTCGTTGTTGAAAGTTTGCGCAGTTGAAGAAAATTTGAGTAGGAGACATCACTACTGTACTTATATGGGGGCTTTGCCTTAGCCACGCCACGTCCACCGCCCCCCATCCAGGAAAGGGAATTTTGGATAACTTAGTGCAAGGTTCAATTATCCAAGTTCTTACGGCACATACTATTCTTAACGGGGTGGGAATTCAGTGGCCATTTGTATAGAAAAACGATATTCTTACAGTTTTTAGTGGTTCGAGGAATAGGTTGTATTTTTGTAAATGTTTCTTCAGTTGTCTTTACCATTCTAATTTGTGTTGGGAAATGAATCATATCTTGTCCTTTTGTCTTTCTCTACATTACACACTCTCTCTTCTCTACCCCCAATCACACCTTCAGAATAATAATGTCTGAATTGAAATTGAATTACGACCGGAGTGGGAGACTCAGAAACTATCATAATTGAGCCAAGCGCCGTAGCTACAATGTTCCACTATGATGCGAGCGCCCGGTGTAGCGAGAGCTCACCATTATTTGGCTCGCCTTTCGTGGATTGTGAACTCACACCATGTGCTGGGGGTTTCTGTGAGCTAGCGCTGGTTACGCCGGGCGCTCAGCATGCAGGGAAAGATTGTACGAGTGCCAGAATCTCTTCATTTCCGGCTACACATACCAGTATTTGAGTTTCGACCACAACCCAATCCAGGGCTCACAAATTCACAGGCTATCACTCGCAAGATAATGCAATTGCCTATTCTTGCTATCCTATGTATATGAACCTGGGAGAACTTCCAACCCTCTAATCAGCGAGGGGTGCTTGAGCCTAACAAGGAAATGACAATTATATGAACCTAGAATCCCCATGAGCCAGCACTAGCATAAAACCTGTCATACCTGAAAAGGGGCTGGCTTGTGGGATGGGGGGGTATATTTCCGAAGCAGGTAACCTCTTAGCATAGTATTTACTATCTAGCATGAGTTGCTTGGCCTACAGGAAGGATGCCCGCTTATATACAGCCACTCGGCAAAAGTCATCGTGAAATGGTTCTCTTTTGCCTGCAGAATAAATGGGCCCCCACCTCCACACAATCCCCAATTGTGCAACCCCCCTCCCCTTTTAAGCCCGCCAAAATCTCGACAAAGGGGGAGTCCCCAATTCCCCGACCACTTTCGCTAAATGACTACACAAATATCAACAGTCCGGTAAGGAAGCCCATGAAGAGACCTCGCTGAAAGCAAATAGAGAAATAGACGAGGAGTAATTTATAGGGTAAATAGACCTAACTATAGAACACCAATAGAGTGGCAATATCAATCTATCAGAAAGCAAAAGAAGAAATTTAATGATCTAAAGGGTACGGTTGACCAAATGAGAAGAAGGTGTTCAAACAGGAAAGGGGAGGAATAATTTGAAGTCGGGGCAAGGGTCAATGAAACGCGATAAGGAGTTGCAAGTGAGGTAGGGAAATACCTTCCCACCTCTTGATTCCACCTACGACAGAAATTCAAAATTCCCCATCCAATCGCAGAGTCAAATATCTGGGAGTCTCCGATAATAATAAATGTCACCCACACTACGGGGAGATGATGGATTGGAAGGATACAGAATTTGCAGGCTCAGGTATATGTTAATGATCAGTGCAGAAGGAAAACAAAAAGCGCGTCAAGGAAAATGCATCAAAGGACATCGTAGCCACCAAGAGTCCGAGGAAGAGGCAACGGGGGGGGGGGGGGGGGGGGGGGGGCGAATAGCCGTGGTTAAAGAGTTGGGGGGGGTAAAGAAGCCCGGAGCTGGTCGACCGCGAACAAGGCTGGGCTGGGAGGTTTCCACGCTTGTAGTAGATTCGCCACTCCTTCATGGCCCTTGGTGGACGCATAGTAAAGTGGGATGTGACAATTTTTGTCTGGTTTGCTGGGGTTGACGTCTTGCCGGTCTAAAAGTTGCTTCACTACTGGCTCGTGCCCATTGGACGCAGCCCGCGAAAGTGGTGTCCTGCCCTCATTGTCTGGCTTATCGGGGTTGACGTCCTGCCGTTCCAAGAATTGCTTCACCACTGACTCATGCCCAGAAATTGCAGCCCAGGAAAGTGGCGTATTTCCCTCGTTGTCCGGGTTGTCGGGGTTAACGTCTCCCCGGTCTAAGAGTTGCTTCACCACTGACTCGTGCCCGCCATATGCAGCCTCAATGAGTGGTGTATTGCCCCAGTTTCCGGGCTTGTCAGGATTAACGTCTTGCCGGCCTAAAAGTTGCTTTACCACTAATCCATGCCCTTTTATTGCAGCCCATAAAAGTGGTGCCTCGCCCTCGTCGTCTGACTTGTCGGGGTTGACATCTTGCCGGTCTAAAAGTTGCTTCACTACTAGCCCGTGCCCTTTCATAGCAGCCCACGAAAGTGGTGTCTTGCCCTCGTTGTCAGGTTTGTTGGGGTTGACGTCTTCCCGGTCTAAGAGCTGCTTCACCACTGACTCCTGCCCATAAATTGCAGCCCACGAAAGTGGTGTATTGCCCTCTTTGTCTGGCTTGTCAGGGTTGACATCTTCCCGGTCCAAGAGTTGCTTCACTACTAGCTCGTGCCCTTTCATAGCAGCCCACGAAAGTGGTGTATTGTCCTCGTTGTCAGGTTTGTCAGGGTCGACATCTTGCCTGTCCAAAAGCTGCTTCACCACTGACTCCTGCCCATAAATTGCAGCCCACGAAAGTGATGTCTTGCCCGTGTTATCTGACTTGTCGGGGTTGACCACTTGCCGGTCCAAAAGTTGCTTCACCACTGACCCGTGCCCACTAGCTGCAGCCTCCATGAGGGGTGTAAAACCCTTGTTGGTTGGATGGTCAGGGTCGACTTCCGCCAGGTCCAAAAGTTGCTTCGCCATTGAGTTGTGCCCATTCCTCGCAGCCCACCAAAGCGGCGTGTTACCACAGTTGTCCGGCTTGTCGGGTTTGACAGCTTCCTGTCTCAGCAATAGGTCCACCGCCGATCCCTGCCCGCCCCTCACGGCCCATGCTAGTGGAGTTATGCCAGCGGAATCTCCCTGATTCGCATCACAACCGTTCATTCCTAACAGACTAGCCATAATATCAACAATTCCGAAAAATGATACACAGTGCAGTCCACCAAACAGCGAAGTCGCATTGACTTCCACGCAATCATCAGGATCTAATATTTGATCAAAAAGTGAGTTAGCGGCTACATGGTTCTCGTATTGGTCCAAGAGCTCCATTACAAGTAATATCACCCGATCTGAAAGTTCTCTCTTTGCATGGATGCCCCAATATCGCGAACAATATTTGAGGAAGGGCATGCTTGAGAGGTCGGGTTGAGGTTTAACCGGAAGGCCCTTGGCCTGGTCTGAGTTTAGATAAGTCAAACAGGTTTCCGCCATCTCTAAGTGTGCTCGTGGGAAAAGGTTGCGATGAGTAGAGAGGTACTCGCGGAGCGTGTGGTGGGTTAACCGGACGGTCGATGCTTCCCTATCCACCGTGACCAGCCCCTGACAACAGGCGAGCAACGTCTCTGCCGCAGGGACATTGTCCCTGTTGAAATGTGTAGACCCAATCTCCACAGCAAGCGCATGGCATAGTTCGTCTACCCGTAATGGCCTTTCCGAATGACATATCCACATCAGTGTGGTCATAGCAAGTTTTGCTTTCTCCCCTTCTTGAGCCCTTATCCGTCCCAGAGTTGCCTCGTATGCATCTCCCAACCCTAACCCATCTCCAATCGCATTCAGCCTATTTCGTCTCCGATGGACTGTAGTCTCTCTCAGGATTGTTTCGATCTTGAGCGAAGCGAGCAAGAATCTATATATATGTATCAGTATACGACTCACAACAGTTTCCTTGAATCCACGCTGGTACACACGTTTCAGAGATTTCTTCTGGAATGCTCTTCATAATATCATTCTCTAGGAAACTATCCATCGCCTCGGGAGTTGTGTCCTGCCCCAGCCTTGCGCGTAGATATGTGATTATATCGTTCTCTCGCGACACTATTGACACACTCGTTGTTTCCCCACCCAGTGCCCTCTCAATCACCCCCCGGATATGTGACCTTCCCGTCATGAAGATTCGTGTATTCGGCGACCCCCGGAGAATCTGCCCTAATGCACCAAGAACCTCCAGTCGATGCCTGGGAACGCACTCGTCAAGAGCGTCAACACAGATGAATGTGCGTTGTAAGGATGCGACAGCTGCACACATTTTCACAATATCAGGAAGTTGTAGCCTCCGCCCGCCAATCGCCTTCTTCTGACCCCGAAATTTCTGCACAATTTCCACCGGAATTGCTCCCAACCCACTCAGAAGCTGTTTGAGCAGAGAGCCAAGCATATTTATCGGAGACTGTGCTTCCCGGGAAGCGAAGTCATAGTAAAAACAAGCGACTGCCAAATCCTGTCCTATGACCTGGTCACATAAATAATCTACAACCACAGAACTATCATCGTGACCTGTCAGCAATCATGTCCCTCGTTCCTTGTTGGCGGTCTCTCGTACCAGATGTAGCTCTTGCCGACTCCTGGCTCGCCATAGCAGAACAAGACCGCATTCTCTCCACCATTCTCTCCACCATTATACCAGTCCCTAAACTCTTTCGTTTCCAGTAGCCAGTTCCCCACATTATCCACCCTCTGCTCGCAAATATCCTGATGCCGCACCTGGGGCTCTAAGGGCGACAGCCAGGCAAGGATTTTGGGCTCATCATCGGTAGCGGTAAGGATAATGTCACCCGACACATTGAAAGAATTGAAAGAATTGATGTTTTCTGTAAAAGCTCGAGACATCTTTCGCTCTCTGCTGCTTAAAACAATGTAGATAATCGGGTACTGAATGCCTTTGGGCGAGTTGACAAAGTTCCAGTAGGTTTCGGAAAAGTGGGGTTCATGGCTCCGCCCCGCAACAATCTCATTGCTACCCAATACATGGATCAGGAATTTGTGAAACCAAAACTCCTGCGCTGGTGCTCCTACTTGGGTGCTGCTATGGACAAGGCTCCCGAATAACCACTCCCCTTCCCCTCGCCAGCCTCGTTACTCTCTCATGATGAGAGAGGGTGAATATCCTAAACCCTTGCCTAGTGCTTGCATAATATGACTTCAATTATCATACCGGAGCAATCAGTCAGTTCCAAAGCTACATCATACAAACATCCTTAATTTTCTCTCTTCTGAGCCTTAACAGATCAGTCCCAGCATTATCTGAAATTAAATCCATGAAGCAAATCCTTAACCTAGGCTGCGAAGCTAATATCACAGGAGGTATACTGTCTTTATCCGTCACCCCCGTGGCGTGTTGTGCCCAAGAGACTGGGTTAAGGAAATGAACATCTGGAAAGTGTCCTTCATTTGCTGGAAACTAATGTCCCGTCCACCCAACCCTCTAGTTCTAAAAGTTCGTGAGGGTGGCGTCTCAACCAGCACCATTTTCCGGTATCCGGTGCACAAGCGTTTACCCAATATCGAGATTTTGCACGGCCGAACGCACTCCAGTTGCTACAGTAACAACGTGGGTAAGGGTTACTGGAGTGCAGACAGGAAGTGCGGGGGCTCGCACGCACTCCTGGAGTGCAGCCTTCTGCACGCACTTCGCTTTGAATTTGGAGGGTAAACAAATGATATGATTTGAGGATTTCAATGTCGTAACCAAAACCCTACTCAAACACACCGAACAATGTACCGTAAAAACTCGAATAATTGGACGGCCTAAAATGTGGTTAATTTAAAGTGTGTATTGCGAAGTGATCTTCTTGTCTCAGTTAATATGGGTTTCATCATTTCTTGGCAGCTATTGATGCAGTGTTTTATCCCTTTTTGTCATCACTTATACCCTAATTAGCTGCCAAGAAATGTTGAAACCCATATTAACTGAGACAAGAAGATCACTTCGCAATACACACCTTAAATTAACCGCTCTGTACGACGTCCAATTATTCGAGTTCTTACGGTAGTATGATACCCTAGATAGTCAAAATCCCGAAATGGAAAAAGTGTTTAAAATAAATATAAAATAAATAAATAAGAATACACCAAACAATCTCTCACTATGATAGAGAATAATCATGCTTGCTAAGAAGTTGAAATTTGCTAAGAAATTGAAGTGCGGGAGGCAACAGCTGCAAAACCTCGCTCTTTTTCCATCTTGCACTTGGTTTACAATTCGCTCCCGCGGAGTGCGTGCAGCCAGTGCAAAATCTCGATAATATTCTACCGTCCTGGACTTGTTGCTAGATTCCCAAAACGTGAGGCGGCCTCGCAGGTGAGTTCGCGAATTCCCCGGGCGCTGGATGGCACGCTACGTTAAGTAAATACCATACTGGGTTGGCGGGGTACTAGTGCTGGTAGGATGGTGTGACGAGAGGCGGTCCTTGTCTGGCCTTCGAATACCGGTATCGTAAACTCTCGTTCAATCTACCATCGGGAATCTCAACAGAAATCGATGTCTAAACCACAATACGCAGATCAGGGTAGGCCAAAAAAAATTGAACAGATACCAGTTAATGAGATCCAGCCAGCTCAGCCTCCCTAAGCCAAACTCCATCTAGATAACACTATTCCCTCTCCGAGCGTTTGTTCTCTGATTGGGGGGGCCTGGGCGCATCCCAGATTGCGTATTTATCGATAATTTACGATACTTAATTTTGCGCCCAAACAACGTCAGCCGCCCCTCCATCCCAGAGAAGGAATTCTGGACGTCCTGGCGCGGGTTTCAATTATTCGAGTTCTTACGGTACATACTGCCCTTAAAGGGTTAGGAATTGAGTGGACATTTGTATATATAAAATGATACCCTTATTGTTTTCAGTAGTTCCATCGATAGCTTGGATTTTTTGCAAATTTTCCCCAGTGTGATACCCCATCGTGAAATCTGCCATTTTTGCGGTATAATCGCTCGTGCCCACTCACTTTGTGCGTCCCACCGCCTGCCAGGAACCCTGCGGGGCTTTGACTTGAACAAGCCCGTTCTTGTCCACCCATCCATCCTCGACTGAAACACAATCACGACAGCCAATAGATTAATCCTGATTGGACCTCCTTCCCAATCTAACTTCCGTCCCCCGCCTTTTTCTTCGAAAACTAACCAGCGTGCACATACCGGTACCGGCACTCGAGTACAAGTACTCGCAAGCCGGCATGCGCAGCCCTCCTCTCAGGGTTTTCAGCTGGGTACGGCACGTCTCCTGCCACAGAATCTGATCAGTAATTTACTTTGATGCACATCGTACGTAGAAATGTATGGAATGGTGGTTACAGGAAAAAAATTATACCTTACATGCGTACAGTACAGTACTTTGCCGGCATAGCACTCGTACTGCTCGTGGGCCATTCTGTCGAGTCGGGGCCCTTTTTTCTTTCAATCACCTCGTGATTTTTCCCCGCTATCGGGCTAGCTATTGCTAAGATAAAAGGAGGGTCAATTGCCGCCCTTCTCCCACCGTTTCCCTCCTCTTTTGTTCTGCTAGTATAACAGGAGAGTAAGGGGCAAACTTGGCAAACTTGAGATTCCCCCATTGTTGTTGTTGGCCGAAACGTCTACCTTCCAATTATTATCTAGTACCCCGCCATTTGCCCCACGATGGCTAACACTACTACTGAGAGCGTTACTTACTCCTCTGGAGCGACCGGTGAACCAGATTTGCGTCTTTTGCATTATAATGATGTGAGTTCAATTGCCGATTTTGATGATTGCTTGGATCCATGCAATGGCTGATGGAGACAATTATTATAGGTCTACCACATTGATGCCGGGTATTACTATCTTTTCTCCTTTCATCATCCTACCCCTACTCCTCAAGCTTTCCACCGCCCCCGTCACAGTAGCCGACAGAGGGCCGCAGCATAATTAACGTAATCAACCCGCAGCTCCCGTGACCCTGTCGGCGGCGCCTCCCGCTTCGTGGCCTTAGTAAACCACTACCGTTCCGCCCCCGAGCACGACGGCCAGCCCTCTCTCCTAACCTTCTTCTCGGGCGATGCTTTCAACCCCTCTCTCGAATCCTCCGTGACCAAGGGCCGGCACATGGTACCCATCCTGAACCAAATCAAGACTAGTGTGGCCTGTCTCGGGAACCACGATCTTGACTTTGGTGTCGATCAATTTAACTATTTGGCAAAACAATGCGAGTTTCCCTGGCTTTGTGCAAACGTCGAGGACCCTGCGCTTGGCGAGGGCGTGAGCATCGGTGGCCTGCCAAAGACGGTGATTTTGGAGAGCAGTAATGGATTGAAGGTTGGAGTTATTGGGCTCGTTGAGAGGGAGTGGCTGGATACGATAAATTCGCTGCCGCCTGATTTGAAGTATACCTCCGCATCTGCTGCGGCGAATGAATTGGTGCCGAAGTTGAGGGAGCAAGGAGCGGATATCGTTGTTGCAGTTTCGCACCAGAGGGAGCCGAATGATGTAGGCGTCTGGCGGGGTCTGGTGTCTGGAGAGCGCTGGCTGATGGAGGAGTAGATCAAAGTGGCAAATAATATACCGGAGGGCCTTATCGATATCATCCTTGGAGGGTAGGTAGTCGATTCCTCTAGGATATTTCAATCCTAAAACTGTTCCTTATGCTAATAAGTTTTTAGCCACGATCATCACTATGCTCATGAGATCATCAATGGGTGCCATGTCATCAGATCTGGTTGCGACTTTAAACAGCTCTCCTACATCGAGGCTCGAAGAAAGAGCAAGGATGGATCGGTCCCTGGCTGGAATTTTGATATTATTCGGAGAAATATTCTTAAAGAAACGTGAGTTTACTGATCGCCCCCATAATTGATGCGTTTTCTGACATTCCCCCAGACCCGAGGACCCTTCGGCTATCCAACTTGTAGATAAATTGACTTCTGGGTTGAAGGCCAAACTTGAAAAGCCAATTGGATACACAGCTGTGCCACTAGATGCAAGGTTCAGTACCATCCGAGCAAAGGAGTCAAACATTGCAAACTTTGTGTAAGTGTCATAAACTCCGGTAATTCGGTAGAAGCTAACGTTGGTGAAGGTCTGACTTGATGCGATTTTATTACTCGGCAGATTGTGCTTTGATAGCCGCCGGAACTATCCGTGGAGACCAAATATATCCTCCGGGAGTCCTTAAACTCTGTGATATTGTCAGTTGCTTCCCGTTTGAAGACCCCGTCGTGGTCATCAAAGTTTCCGGTGCCAATATCGTCAAAGCCATCGAAAATGGTATCTCCAAGCTTCCTGCATTCGAAGGACGTTTCACACATGTCAGTAACATATTCTACACCTATGATGCCTCGCTCCCTGCTGGCTCCCGTGTGATTAGTTGCAAGATCGGCCAGGACGACATTGTCCCCGATAAGGCCTACAGCGTCGCTACTAGGAAATATATGGCAAATGGCAAGGACGGCTACGGCTCCCTGACAGAAGAGGCGGGTGCAGAGGATATCGTAGACGAGGAAAACGGTGTTCTCATCTCCATGATCCTGCGCCAGTACTTCCTCTCCTTAAAGGTCATGGGCAAATGGCGACGCGGTGGCGCGTTCAGACAGTTTTTCGGGGGTCTCAAGTCCGAAAAGGCTAAGCAAGGCGAATTGCTACAATCTGAGGGAGCCACTCAGAAGGAAGCTGACGACGATGCCAACTCCGGCAGTGATGACGATGACGAGGAAATGCACGTTGACGACGTTCACGAAAGCGACCTGCCAAAGGAAGAAAAGATTGGAAAGCTGGTCTCGAAAGCTGGATTAAAGTGGGCGAGACTCGCGGGAGTTCGTGAGAGCAAGGGTGAAGAGGAGGAATTGGTGGTTGACTGGACAAGGAGCATCGCACCGAGGCTGGAAGGGAGGATCAAGGCGGTGTAGACGCAGATATATATCCTGCTATTTTATGGTATATAGCATCAGAGTAGTTAGACGAGGTATCATATCCGAAATACCAATGCTATGATCAACTCCTGCGCTGTTCTCCAAATATGAAGAGAGGGAAAAGACCAATACCGAGAACTACAATATCTAAGCAGGAATACACCTTCTAGCCCCATTCTTTTGAAGCTTCCAAATCTACTACTCCAAGAACTTATCAACAACATCCAAATCAAGCCCCAACTTGGCGCCAAGCTCCCTCTCCTTCTCCCACCCACACCAAGAGCTACTGTAACTCAAAGCTCCCGTAGCCACGCAAAACCAACCAACGCCTCACATCAACCATGTCCACCCCCTCACGCCCAACCCGCCCAATCCAAAAATTCGCAAGCGCGGTCGCGAAGTGCTCTGTAGAGGTGCATTCCCTCCCTCATTTCTTCCTTCCTTCCTTAGGAGAAACGAGATAGTAATAGCAAGGGAGGTGTAGGCATCCGCCTATGGCAGATGCGTGGTTGCGGATTACAACAACGTTCATAAGGATAAGTGCCTAGAAGAGTTTTTAAAGTTGAGGGAATGCGTTAGGAAGGGTATGGTGAGTTTGTTTCATTCCTGTGGGTTGGTTGGTTTGTTGATTGGTCGGTTGGTTGGGGCTGATTTGGGGTAGAAGTAGAAGTAGAAGTAGAAGAAGGGGTAAGGTGTGGGGAGATATTTTATAGGTGGAGAGATCCCTATTCTATTATATACGTTGTGTCGTTATGCTGTGTTTCGTGGAGATCGTGATACCAAACTGGTCCAGACAAAAAAGGGGACCCAAAACATCAGACGAAGGAGTATTTATGAAAAAAAAAAAAAAAAAAAACCTCACTCCCACTCCCCCTCTTCTTATGATAAATAATATAATGTCTACCCCCTCCTAGAGATATAAACCTCCCTCCCCCTCTCCCCCCTCCCCATCCCACCCCCACCACCCCTCGTCCATCCCACAAGTCCATAGAAGTAATCCAGCACATCAGGGTACCTCTCTACAGCAGCCCTCCAATCATCGCTGATCCCCCTGTGCAGCTCATACTCCACCTCCTCCAGCTCCGTGCGTGTAATCCTACCGAGGTTATCCCGTCGCCAGCGCTCGTAGTCTGCTCGTCGGCGGGCCTCACGTGCGCGAAAGTCTTGGTGGATTGAGGCTCGGGCTTGGGAGGTTACCCATAGACTATCATAATAAGTCGAGAATGTTAGCGGGGAGGGAAGGGAGGAGGGGAGGGGAGGGGAGGGGAAAAAAACCGTATATCAGCCATTAGAGGGGAGAGAACACGTCTTTCGGATTCTTCCACGGCGTGGATTAAGCTTCGGCGTTCGCAATCGCACGGATGTTTCGGGGGGTTGCCGCAGATTGCGCAGTTTGGGTCCATTCTGGTTGATTTGGTGCCCGGCCTTGTCGTGTGAGTTGTGGTACGCTTGCTATTGTGTACTCCCCGACACTCGATTGTTGGCCGTGAAGAATTCCCGAGCGACTTCCCGAGCTCACGCAGATCGAGCCGAGTCGAGACTAGGATAGTCGTAAGGTAGTTAGGTGTAGTGTATAATTGGTGAACGAAAACTTCCTCCTTGAGCCAGCAGCGGAGAACAAATACTCGAGTACGGTAGAATGAAGGCCTTTACGAAAGGACGCCGGTAGTAGATTCCCACAGAGCACGACACAGCACAGCTCAATTAATTCACAAGGCAAAGAAGAAGAAGAACCAGCAGCGATTAAGGTTAAATATTCATCCCCCAGCCTAAAAAGCAACCATAACGACCTCCGCTTCTGCCTCGCTGCATGCTCGCATATTGTCACCCAACCCAACAACCAACCATATACCGCACCACATTGGTACTTTTGCTGCCCTGTCCACCAGAGTTGTAGTTTACTCGAGGACAAGTACGAGTACTCGAGTGCAGCATGCAATTGACTGGTGGGGAGGCTTGGGGCTGACTTTTCCGAGTGACTCCTTGCTTATCGTGTGGTTCATCGTGAGAGGGGGAGGAACAACACGTCGGTACCTACTCGGGCTAGCGCCAAGGATGGGAGGGGGAGGAGGCCTCTACGGTGACTGGATGGGCTTGAATTCTAGAATTGAGGCTATGGGCCTCGGTCCCCTTGGTATCGGGAGTACTGGTGGGGTTGTAGTTTTTGTACTGATTCTGTAAGAGAGCTGTGCAGGTTGGTGATTGGCCGGATGAATGGATTGGTTGCTGGGGGTGGTGTGGTGGTGATGATGGTGGTACAAGCCGGCATGTCCCGCGGTTCCGCAGGATTTGGTGTATATAAAGGGCTAACGAAAGGGTTTCAGTGAGTGAGTAAGGCTTACTTTACTTCTCTCGATACCTCTTCCTTCCTTCTAAATCCCCGTAAGCTTTCTGCCTTTCCCTTTTTTTTCTTCTTTCCTTCTTCCTTCTTCTTTTGACGAACCGTGCTTGGGGGCATATATACCGTGCAGCACAAGTGCTTTTGAAAGGAAGGCAAAGGGCAGAAAAAGAAGGGGAAGAGGAAGAGAGGAAGGTATCATAGGGCTTGCGGTTCCTTGTGCCCGGGAAAACAATACACCGTAATAGAATTAGGGATATAGCATCATACCATAAAACTAGTGCCGGTAGCATAATATCGTACCTGGGATGATTTGAGATTATCGACTCTCTCTCTTTCACCACCCCGCCGTACCCGTATTCCAAATATACATTACGAATTACGCTACAATCCGATGAACACTTCCTTGAGGAACACTTGCCTGCTTGCGACGAGCCTTGTGTCGTCTGAATTGTCCTCTTCAGGTACGCTACAGCATTCTGCCTACTGTGCTTTTACAATTACTCCTCTCACTTCTCCTGCATTTCCCCACAATTCCGCCTTGAACTTTAACTCCCCCTACTAATGTGAAAACTAGGAGACCTCTACCCCTGCGGCGCCCCAATCCTCCAGCTCCTAAAAACACTAACTACGACCCCGCACCTCCTCCAATCAACCGTCGCTCGCTGCACCGATGTCCTTCGCCTCGCAACAAACAAGTTGCATGCGTTCCCATATCGCGAGGTGCCGCTGTGCTGGCTGAGGCTGTACACGGATGTGAGCATTCTGAAAGGCGTGTATTTGATTCAGAGGCTGTTTTCCGTCAGGGATGTGGAGGGCGTTAGGCGTGCGGATGAGGAGATTGTCAGGACGCTGGATATGGCCTTGATTATGGCGGCGGCCCCCGGGAATGGGCGGCGGGAGGTTATCGAGAAGATATTGGCGGAGCTGGAGGGGTATGTTGGGGCTTTCCTGGCAGTGCATGGAGAGGAGATGATGGAGGGTGTTGAGATGAATGGTGTTGGGGGGAGCGGGACGGGGACGGGGGAAGGGAAGGGAGAGAAGGCGGAAGCGAATGGAGATAGGGAAGACGGGGAAGATGTGGAGGAGGAGGGCGATGGTGGGGAAGCATCAAGGAGAAAGCGAAGGAGACTAACCACCCCACCCCCCTCCCTCCTCCCCCAAGAACTACGACCTTCTTCCACTCCATCACCAAAAATCACCCACCAGATCCCGATCCTAACAACGCCCCCATCCCTCGGCTTCTTCCAAAACCACCTCGATACGGCAAACACCGCACTACAGATCCAAAACCTACTAACAGCCTGGCCGGCAATGGTCACAAACCCCTGGTCCTCACCCTCCTATCTCCTCTCAAAAACCCACTTTGGCACCCGCCTCGTGCCCATCGAACTGGGCAAGTCCTACACTATGGAGAACTGGTCCCAGAAGATCATGCCATTCCGCGACTTCCTAAAGACCCACATACTCTCCCCAGAGGCGGACAAGTCATCGTATCCAGGGTATCTAGCCCAGCACAGTCTATTCTCCCAAATCCCTTCGCTGAGGGCGGATATTCTAACACCGGATTACTGCTATACCACGCCACCACCTGCACCCCCTGACCTGCGCACGCATCCGCTTGAAGTCCCGATCGTCAATGCCTGGTTTGGTCCCGCGGGGACGGTCTCGCCGTTACATACGGACCCCTACACAAACATTCTATGCCAGGTGCTCGGACGAAAGTACGTTAGGCTCTACCCGCCCTCCGAGAGCGAAAGACTGTTCCCCAGGGGCGTTGAGGGGGGCGGGGTGGATATGTCGAATACCAGTCGGGTGGATATGGACGCTGAGGGTGGCGGGGTCGAAGTGGAGGAGTGGGAAAGATTTCAGGGAGCAAAGTATTTGGAGGGTGTATTGAGGGCTGGTGAGGGAATATTTATTCCGGTGGGTTATTCTTCTTCTTCTCATTCTCTACTTGGGTAAGTGCACAGGGGGGCTAATTATGGATGGGTCAATAATAGGCCGGGTGGTGGCATTATGTCCGCTCGCTAGATACAAGCTTTAGCGTGAGCTTTTGGTGGAATTAGAAGTGGAATATGCGTGGAAAAGGGCGTCGGTGGGGAAGAGGGGGGTTAGAGAGTTGTGGTTTCCATCCGTTTTCGTAGAAAGAAAGGGTGCACGAAGAAAAAAGTACTAGTAGACTGGGCGATACAGTACTCGAGCAGATTAATATAATTCAAACCGTATCCCCCCGGGAGGTGAAGGCCAACCTAAGCTTTATGACCCGCATTACACTCTAAATTTCCGAACCAGCGTTATAACAAGCGAAAGCCCTACTAGTAACTCCATACCCACTATATAGCACCCATAAAAGACCCCAACAATCCAACATTCCCCCATCGCGATACGGTACTCGCGCTACGAGAAGAAACACCTGCCACACAGCACAGAGAGCACAGGCAGGGGAGAAGGATAGCGAGAATCTAAGTCACACACACCTAAGTCCAGAAATCCAGAATAACACCAGGTATACCGTAGCACAGTACTTGTATAACAGAAGGTTTATAAAGTATTCTGTAGAGTAAGCAGGACGCTCTTCGAAACTATGCCTAACTTAATCATATAGATAAGGGCAGGCATGTTTCTTATTTATTTATTCGAGGGTTTATAGTAAATACTACGACTAAACAAACCAACAAGCCCGGTCCAGTGCCGAATGATTGGTGAGCGGTGATTAGACTAACTTACCGAGGGATTACGGCAACTGATGATGTCAACGGGATAAAAGTATTTCCGTGAACAAGTGGAAGCGAAGGGCTAGCCGGGCTATTAGCTACTTTATTCCAATACGGGTAAGTAAGCTGCCGGTATGATATAATACTTTAAACATTAAAGTACCTTCCCGCACCGTACCGGGTAGTCCCAGCTATACCAGTACAGCAATGAGGCATAATAAGCATAGCGAAACGTCAGATGAACCCCTCCAGTACCGATACTCCGCTCCAAAGCACTATCCCAGCAGAACCACCCACAATACCGTAGTCCGTCCCCATGTTTGAGGGATTACCCGCACATCACTCGTTAATTTAGACTGCTGCCGGCATCCCCTCCTTCCATCCATCTTCCATCCATCATTCCAGATCAACCCCTTTTCCGCAGATGCACTCACAGATCTAATTACAGTAACGCCTTCTGTAGCGTTTCCGTGGTATCATAACGGCAATACCACAAGTCGCGCTTCGTTGGTACGGTTGCCGTACGGTGAGACTGCTCCGGAGGGAATGTTCTTCCTTTGTGAGAGAGGTCTAGGTGTAATACGTTGGGTGGGGCCTGTGAATGCAGGCAGGACAGTCAAGGCAATTGGTCTAACTGTGATACCCGTGGGCCAAATGCGAGTTCGATGGTATGGTAACACCTGCGGGCACATGGCCTGCCTTGTAGCTGCTTCTTCCTTCTTTCTTTCCACTATATTAGCATATTCTTCCTTCCTTCCGTTGTACGAGTACGACAATATTCGCGCTGGCCTGCCTACCTACGTATCATACTACCATCCACACCCAGCCCCCAGCAGATCATTACCCTGTCCCCACTATGCAACACATAACCTCACAGTGGGCAATACCAGACCGCAACAAAAAAAAAGTGCCTCTACCCTTCCCATCTGGTTCAATTATCATTCTCTAATACGAAGCCGCAAGAAACAGCAAAATTCAAACACCACCACCCAACTAACCAGCCAAAAAATACAAGAGCGAATTAACAGGCAAACAACCCAGACTAATTACAGTCTTCGACCAACCAAAAAGCGTCTTCGGTGTCTATGGAATCTAGCTTGTAACTTTATCCCTTCCCTTCTACCTGTATGATACCTGCCTGTGCGTATGTGCGCATGCATAATATGCATCCCGCCCGTGTATATGATACCACCTCTACCCCCAACCATGCGCCGGAAAGGATTACCCAAAGCCGGATAATCTCAAGAAGGAAAGAAAAACGTAGCGAAAACCCCAAAAAACGAAAGGAGAAAAATTAGAAAAATAGAAGGGAAAAAACACCTCTAAAGACAAAAACCGCCCAACCAATCCAGACAAAAGAAACATATTATGGTCAAGTGTGTGTATATCCCCCACTATTCCCTTCAGGCAACGACAAAAAAGAAAGAAAAGGTCAGTTCTTGTTTATACCAAGGCCACGATAGGCTCAGACTTGAATGATACCAAAGGCTTCTGCGCGACCGCCCGAGTCTTCGGCAATGCAGGGATTTCCACTGGTTGAGTTGCTGGAATGACAGTTGTCTGGGCTGCCTGGTTGAGGTATGAGAGGTATCCGTTCCAGCCGACAGCAACAACACCTATTCCATAATTATTAACACCAAAGCGCAAAGCGAAAGGGCAACCAAAACAAACCTCCGAATAAAGCTCTGTACTCAAACGGAACGATCCAGAAGTTGACTGCTGTTACGGCAGGCCACAGCTTGCAGCTATTGCCGTAAGCTGTTGGAATCGTCTTTTTGAGTCTCTCGACCGTTTCCTTGGGAGACACGAAGCGGCCGGCTTGGAATGTGTTCTGCAGGGTGAAAAATGCGCAAAGGAACAGTGGTGTGAAGAAGATTTGGTTGACGAGTACGCGTGTTGAAATTGCGAGGATCTTGGAACGGAAGTTGAAGGATTGGCCTAGTTTGGTGAACCTACGCAATGTTTGGTTAGCTACCTTGTCTAGATGAGCTAGCCAACTAGCTAGAGCTAGAACAAGAGAGGCTATACCATAGGAAACTAGGTATCGAAAACACCGATCCAATCGTTACCATCCTCCCGGTCCTTAAAGGATCGTACTTCTCATCACCACCAAACAATAACTGAGCATTCAAGTCCCCCAAGGCGTATATCGCGACCGAAGTCAACAGCTGTGTAATATACGGCCTCTTCCTCTGCGCGTTCCCATAAGACCTAAACGCACGGATTACGGGGCTAAACCCATACTGCGAGTAGTATGGGATACTAGCTACACCGTTGATGGAAGCTGGGCCAGGGATAAGACTCGTGTGGTTGTGAGCTGGTGTGGGTGTGGTAGTAATCGGGCGTCCTGCGCGGGGGAAACGGATACCACTTGGTGGAACTGGAAGCTTACGGGGAGTCGTAGCCAGACGTCTAAAGATGGAGCGGGAAGCGGCGTTGAACAAGATGGTCGACATCTTGATGGACTATGAGTCAGAGCAGTTGGTCCGTCTGTTTGGTGGAAGAAAAGGAAAAATAAAACGAAGGAATGAACGCTCGTGTTTGATATTTTGTAGGCGAGTTATAGAATAGCTAGCAAACGGACGGTAGGTAGAAAGTGAGAGACGTAGAGGGGAGGCAGCGGGGTTATAAATACTATAAAGCCGTGCCTCCCAGAGCTCGGGGGGGCAGTGGTATGGCAGGTATGATAGGTCGGAGTTTACTGAGAGAAGGGAGTGACAGTCGGTCAAGGATCGTCCCAAGCATGAATAGGGAAGCTATGAAGGCAGACTCGAAGCTACCTGTGGTCAGTACGAGTGGGCGTAAAAGATCAATAGAAAGGCGACGACGTGAAATTGGGGGGGGAATGAGGAAAGGGCAATAACAAGGGGAGAAAAGAAGAATGATGGGACCAATCAAAGAAATTCCCAACCCGGCGTACTGGAAAGTAACCCAACCAGCTGACAATGGATCCCTCCCAAGACCCGCGCCTAACGTGGCACCCGGCGGAGAGAAGTTCCCTTCGGCACTAATGCAGGACGGCGAAAATCTCAGTTTTGAGAGCCGCTTTCAGCAGAGGGAACTGTGGCTCCACTCGATACCTAGAAACGGTAGCCCAGATCCCGATACTCAGAAAAACACCTCAAAGTGTGGTTCACCCGCCGGCCAACAAGCTTGCAGATAAACCGCATCCCATCCAGTTAAAAATTAATCTATCTGCAGTACAGCCAGCGCAATCCGCTCTATCATAGCATCGTCCCCCAAGCTCTGTCCACACCAGAGGTGATGAGAGTAGTGTTAGGCGATAGCCTCCTCCTTTCCCCGCTCGCTATAAATGTCGCGATTTGATCGTCATCATCACAAGTTGGTCAATGAATGAATGGTATGGTCGGATAATGATAAGTTGGATTGATTCCCGTTGGCTTTCTGCCTCTGTAACTTTCGTTGGACGATAGCATGTCTTTTCCTTTCAACTGGCCGACATCCGACATCGCTTACGACAAGTCAAATAGATATAAACTGGCTCCTCTAATCATATTTCTGGATGTTTCAAGTGTTTCATCGGACTCTGATCATTCGACAATGCGAAGATCACGCGGCGAGGACAACGGTCGCGATGACTTCTCCACAGCGCAGGAGCATTGCAAAGCTGATACAACTCCTACCCTCACCTCAACCCCTCAAAACAACCACCATTTAAGCGAGAAATCAAACATTGGTGATAGTGAAGATATCCAATAATAATGCAATCCGATAGAAAGGCATACATCAACCTCCACCTTACGGGGATTTACGTTCATTTTCAATCACGGTCCAATCGGACAGTACAGAGTGACCATCACAAAAAACTAAGAGACAGAAAGCTTTCGCTAGAATGTCTTAAAAACACTGAGAACTATGATACACGACAACCACCGTAATGTTGACAAAAAGGAAAGAAAATGAACCCAGATCCCAGAGAAAGAAAAACCAGTGACTAGCAAACCATTTCATTTTCATTTAAAAGTGACAAACCAGCCCCAAACCAGATATCATTGAGAAAAAAAGAAAACCCCATCCCGCAGACCAGTTCCATCAAAAACCAACGAGCATTAAAGATGAAACAAATTATTGAGACGAGGCATTATTGTAGACGAGGTGAGGGAAGTTTAAGAGCGCTCGCCACGGAGACGGCGGGCAAGCTGAATGTCCTTGGACTGGATGGTGACGCGCTTGGCGTGGATAGCTAGTGGCAAATGTCAGTAAATTGCCGAGTCAGAGATAACATCGATGCATACCACAAAGATTGGTGTCCTCGAAGAGGGAGACCAAGTAAGCCTCAACGGACTCCTGAAGAGCACCGATGGCAGAAGACTGGAAGCGAAGATCGGACTTGAAGTCCTGAGCGATTTCACGGACCAATCTCTGGAAGGGGAGCTTGCGAATCAAAAGCTCGGTGGACTTTTGGTAGCGACGAATCTCACGAAGAGCGACGGTACCAGGCTTATATCTATGAGGCTTCTTGACACCACCTGCATGAACATATTAGATCTAGATCGACAAAAAAGCAAATAAGGAAGAGATAGAAGCTTACCGGTAGAGGGGGCAGACTTGCGAGCAACCTTGTGCGAGAATTGCTTGCGAGGAGCCTTTCCTCCAGTGGACTTGCGAGCGGTCTAAATAAAAATTAAAACCAACGTCAGTGACATTCAACTTTAAATTTAAGCGAGCAAGTAGAAGCTGCGAAACAAACAACCGAAGGGGAAAGAATAAAAAGGATATAATAAAATGATATAGGATATAATTAGAAGGAAGGAATATTCACCTGTTTAGTACGGGCCATTGTTGTTGTTGTTTGTTGAGAGTTTTTTTGTGAAGGGTGTTGTGGAATGAGGAAGTGAGTTGGTTGTTGAGGGGAAGGAAGAAAGGAAGCGAAGAGGAGGGAGATAGCAGCCTTATATACTCCCAGCGGCGAAAAGAGATCACACAGTGATGGTAGGGTTAGGTAAGGAAAAACGGACGGGGCTGGGCTGGGAGAGAGGGAAATGGGTTGGGAAGAAGCACCGTTGCAACCGAGGGCGGAACTTGGAAAAAAAGCGTCTGCTTTCCAGCTGTTTTTCTCGTACAAAATTTGTATGGGAAAATTGCAACGCGAAAGCTTCGTAGCAACATGGAATCGCGCTAGCGCCCCATCCAACGACGGCCCCTGCTTACAACCCTGCAACCGATAGCCTGCTGCAACGCAGCCATGCATCGCCCACACACGCACACCCAATCTAATTCCGTTTTGAGATGTTTTTCCCTTCCAACACGCTCCATGAGCCAATAACCACCATCCTTCCTTGAAATCTGACCCATAATTCTCCTCCCCCCCGGGATCAGCCAGTGACCGGGGGGATCCAGAAACCTTCTTTGGTGAAGCCACGGAAATACTTGTGGTGAGGTAACCCTATGCGAACCCGAACTTTACCCTTTAATACATCATCATATCAAATTCTATAGAGATCAAGCGCTCTCTCTTTGACCAGACTATGACTATGTATCTCTATGAAGTTTCAATACTATTCTTTGTTGCCTTGTCCTCCAAAAGTCCTCAAAGAATGACTCTTTTTGCCGACCGTAGGCGCCAGAATACCACCCAAAGTTTGTAGCATCGCTTAGTATTTCCTCCTCGCCTACCCGCCTTCAATAGAAAAGAAAGGAAAGGAAAGGAATAAGGCCATTGTGAAAAAACTTCCTCCAGCCATCTCTGAATGACTCTTCCCTTCTTCCCCCATCTAATATTCCAGCCTCCATAATAACTCCCTCTTACTAGCGCGAACCAATGTGCCTAAGTATGATACCGTACCGTAGATGAAGTCAGCGACAACACGGTCGCACCGCCAAGCAATCCTCAGCACTGAGGAATGGAGGAACTTACCAGTCCAGAGGTCAGGGTCAGGGTTTTCCCTACCAGGGGGGCAACCAAATAGGGACCAAGTTGCACACGCGCTCCCCTGGCTAAAAAGGCAAGAAGAAAAAAAGAAAAAGAGAAAAAGTTCAGATTTCGCAAGGGCGGGCGACACGGGTTGATGCAGAGCCTACCGATCGACCGCCGCACTTTCTTCAAATACCGCCTCTCTTCCCCCACTCCTTGCATCTCTTTTTCTTCCTTCCTCCCCATCCATCAAACAAACAAACATTTTCCCCATCGACTTTCACTACTACCACCGTTACCACTACCAAACAAAGTCTTTTTATCCTTAACAAACTACCAAACTTCATCATGACTGGACGCGGAAAAGGTGGTAAGGGACTTGGAAAGGGAGGTGCCAAGCGCCACAGGAAGATTCTTCGTGACAATATTCAGGGTATCACCAAGCCTGCTATTCGTCGTCTCGCGCGTCGTGGTGGTGTCAAGCGTATCTCTGCTAGTATGTTTCTCTTGATAACCGACTCAAAGACACAATAATTAACGCATCCATCAAACAGTGATCTATGAAGAGACCCGTGGAGTCCTCAAGACCTTCCTCGAAGGTGTCATTCGCGATGCCGTCACCTACACCGAGCATGCTAAGCGCAAGACTGTTACCTCGCTCGATGTTGTCTACGCCCTCAAGCGTCAAGGACGCACTCTCTACGGTTTCGGTGGTTAAATATTGTCAAGGCGGAGGATATCCTGTACTAGTGGTGGCTTTTCTCAATTTTTCTATCTTAAACCAAAGGTGTTATTTTCTTTAAAGGGGTTCTTTCCATATTTCTTTTAGGGCGGGCTTTCAAACGGTTTCTTTTTCATGTGTCTTGTTCATTCCCAGCTCAGTTTTCTCTTTGCTCCTCCGTGTTATGGAGGAGGAGGAGTGGCTCTGAGATTGTATTAAATGGCAGTCCTAGTGCTACGATGAAATGTGTGTTGAATAATCAGGGCAATCGAAACATTCCCTTGCTCAGTCAAATTCGCATTGGTATTGTTATCTCCACGTGAAATGAGGTATCGACGTGTTGTTTTGATGATGAAACTTGTCGCCGACGTGTCCTTACCGTTTGTGGTAATTGTCTTGTCTCGCTACGATGTGATTGACTTTGATACAAGTACGGTTGCCCACCGGTATCCAACCTCTAGTACTGCTACGGTATGGTAGAAGCGACGAATGTGCACCAGTTAAAATTGGAGTATCGCATCTTGGGGTGCAAAGAAATCAAGTGATCCTGAATAGTCTCGCAAAATGGCCACCCATCGTCACAGTTTGACATAAACGAAACACAAATTGGTCGCCATGTTATGCACCCCTAGCATTTTCACGAACAATAATTCTTCCTTCAAATTTGTCAAAACCGGCACCGGGAAGCCACCAATACCGCAGCGGGATACTTCCTTGATACGATAAAGCAATCTTCACCCCCAATTCATTCTACCGAATCACCATATCCCGAGTATACACACTATACTCAAACAGTCTCGTGGTGAAAAATACACCACCCTTCCCGAGAGAAACACATCGTGAGCCTGATATAGCGGTATGATACAACCACATCCGTAGAGCTTCATCCCCCTCACGATACCTCAAGAATGATACCAGTTACCGATAGCGGAACAGCAAGAGCTTTTCTAGTATGACAACCACCTTCGGATACACCTGAAGGGTAAAATGTCATAATTCTTTGTACTACTAGTACGGTAGATAATAAAAGGACTAGAGGAGCGTTTTCCAAGAGCTAATGCCGTATCATAACACCAATAATTGGAAGGATACAATATTGGGAACTTTTGCGGGCGGAGTCGTAGTTACAAAACCACCGTATCCTAACTATAGACTCCCCTCCAGCCCCACCATCCACAAATTCAATATCGAGTGACGACTCATGATAGAGATTGGCGCTTATGAAACGGGGCCTTATCATCGCCAAGACATACCCAAGTTCTACTTGTAGCGTAGTTGGCCGAGTACCGGATACTTCCGTTCGCAGAGTTCTCCACGGAAAGAGAGGTTCCGTGGGAATGTCTTGGGCGGCAACAAAAGTACTATACGATACCGTGCTGGTATGATATGATACAAAATTTTTGCCCGGATTCAACGATAAAGAGCATGGACAGACAGTGTCGCTGACAGGACAATGCCGCGCGTGGCGGATTTGGTTGCAAACGCGAAGTAAGTCCTATTTATCCACTAACCGTGCGCTTGATTTCCTTTGAGATGGGACATTATCCCATCGGCGATATTTGGCTGTTCGTGCTCTTTAGCACCCTCATCGCTGGTCTTCACTGGAGATCTACTCTGTGAGAAATAAGTTATATGTAAAATTTGTATTAGTATAGCTACCACTCAACATGGCCAACCTGTGCCTTGATCACGTCTGCCAACCACTCTAGCACGCTGGGTCGATCTACAGTGTTGTTAGACTACTCATAATTTGAACTACACATACCGGTATGGTGCCGGGCACTTGAAATCAACCGAAAACTAACACAAGAATAATTCTCGAAAATTTTCAACCACCACCACATCTTTGAGAAGATGTGGCTTCATAGAAGTGTTCAGAAGACACTCCTCTTTAATTCTATGTTTTCCAATTTTCAATCAAAGCAATATTAGTGGAGATAGTAAAATTCCGAATTACCCATGTATGGTCATTTTCGAAGTTACTTTTGCCAAGCCCCACTATTTATGTGTATTATGTAAGCAAAATGAATTACCCATGAGGGCTGATTTCAAATGCCCGGCACCATAGGATGAATCGGAAAACCGGTGGAAGCGAGATCCAGTGGCAAGAGAGAAATGCTTGCATATTATTGGTCTGGAGGACTTCAAGAAGCCTCTACCGGTAGTATGATAAGTCAAATGAACAGAATCACATAGAAGAGCTCCAATAAATATAGATATTTTATATTTGCCACAAGTTTGCCACTGGATCTCGCTTCCCCCAGTTTTCCGATTCATCTTATCGGTGTGTGTAGCACCTTCATTGCCACCACGACATTCCCACAGTATCATGTCATACCCCACCTTTCGTGATGACTTTTGCGAGCAGAAGTGCGCCACAACGGCGTGCTTGCTTCCCTTCCAAACGCACGCTGGAAATCAACACCTCGACCAAGCGAGAGCATCACGGCCACAGCCTCCCACCTAAGTAAGAGTCTCGGTAAATATCATGATCAATTTATCGCTCTCTGGACATCTATAGAAACGATTTTAAAATGCAAACCTTGAGCAGCAACTATGATATGATACCATAGGCAGATTCCAAGACCACATTGAGAATGGCTGAGTCAGCGGACATTAGGCTAACTGTGGCGGGCGTTATCTTAGCACAATTCTTCCCGATTAGGAGGGCAAGACCCGTATCGCTACCAGAAGGAGCATCTGAGCAGGATCCCTGTGGTTTCCCATCTCCTAAGTCAGGTGATGTAGGACTTCAGAGATAAAGTCCTACATCACCTGACTTAGGAGATGGGAAACCTCCTCGTCATGTGATCTGGCATCAGTGCCAGCGCAATAACTCCCTTTTCCCACCGCCCTCTCATATTTTCGCCTTTTTTCTGCTTCTTTTTTCTTTTCCGCCGTTCTCCATATTTTCACCTCATCGCTTTTTTCATAAAAAGTCCCACCGGTAATTAGAAAAAATGGAAATGAAATAATATTAAAAATTAAATAATAATAATATTATTAAAGATAAGAGAATAACTCTTTTTCTGAGGGCGCCGCCGGGAAATTTTCGGTCCAGGTTGAAAACGTAGCGAAAGTGAGCCCTCTCTGCTTTTATCGCACATCTTTTGTATGGTAGTCTATTGGTGGGTTGTAATAATATTATGATACTTGTAGCACGAGTGTTGGTTTCCAGTGCCCGGGGTTTTTCTGTTTTTGGTATGCCGGTTCGGCGACGCCAGGATAATAAATATTCCGTCGTTAAAGTCTCAAAGCGAGTGACTTTTGATGATCAATCACCAACCTTAGTGTGGGGGCTACGGGGCAAATGTCGCCCACTGATGTATGATAGTAGGTAGCCTTCCCCTGGCCTCCTGGCATCAATTAAAGAAACCGTACTTTTGTTCTGCCTTACTTCGCACACATTTCTACATTTTTTTTATAAATTGACTTAGTCCAGTATTTGAAAAGTTGTGCTATGTTGCAAACCTTGTGGATCTGGTTGGCACTTAGCATTATCACGAGTCGAAAACTCGTGAAAAGGGGGATTGATGGTCTAGGATACTTGTGGGTCATGGGTAGTTTGTGATGTGATTACATTTTATCGATTCGTATGGGCTGGCGTGTCCCCTAGGGCGTAGTCCTAGTCATTTATTGGTAATACCGGAGTTCTGGCTAGAGGTATGTGCCTTAAGGGATGACCGCCAATTGGGACTTTCCGTCAGGCATGCCAACTCATACTCGAGCGCGCCCACGAGCGGCCCCCGCTCTGCGTCACTGGTAGATTCACGAAATAGCCCGCACACACGATAAATTCACAGCAGTTAGCCTATTGGTTATGCATCTCCGTACTCTGGCAACTTTTATCCCATCCATGCCCAACTATACAAACTCAAGACACGTAAATATCGATAAATGAAAATGTGGGGGAAAACCCCCGTGAAAGCAAACCTTAGATTAGAAAAAAAAAGGGTAATCAACAGAAAGGGGGGGGACCTGAGCTCGGGGGCTTTCACTTGGACAAGTTTTTCAAGATCTCAAGTGACTCCCTAACTGTCCTTGTGGTGGCAGTTTCATCTGCCGAAGCGGGGGCTTGCTGGGTGAGTGTTGGAGGGCTGTAATTAGTCTGAGCTTGGGGGGCCTGGGCCTGGGGAACCTGGCCTTGCCCACCCCAGAAGGCCGGATTGATATATGCCCCCGTTGGGAGATTATGGAGTTGCGGTTGTTGGGGGTTCGATTGACCGGCGAAATACGATCCCTGCTGCTGGAATTGCTGAGATTGCGGGTGTATGGGTAGCGAGAATGAGCCCATTGGGAACTGGTGGGTGTTGGACCATTGGCCAGTCTGCCCTTGCATAAGTCGGATGAACTCAGCTTGCTGCTCTGGGGCAGGCCACTGAGGTGGGAAAGTGTAGGGATAGGGCTGTTGGAAACTTGGAGATGGCTGACTCGACTGGATGCTGGGACTAAATGTGGGGGCCGAGGGGGGTAACTGCGGTCTGTCGCTGTCGCTTTGGGAGTAACTACCTCTGCGGCCGCCTCTTCCGGTAAATGAATCCTTACCACGGTGGCTACCTCTGCCCCAACCCTTGTCGCCTCTCTTGCGGTTGTTGCCTCTGTGGTCCCCGCGGGGACCGGGGGGAGGGGGGGGCGCAGATGTGTACATTTCCTGCAGATTCGCTGGGCGAGCTAAAGGAATGTATGGCTCATCTATGTGGGTTGGGACCGGCTCTCTGGATCCCCAACCACGACCACCGCCATATCCACCACGGGTGCTACTGCTCCGAACGCTACTACCACCACTGTCACTGCGGCCGCCGCCACCACGATCACCTCGCTTGTCTTGTCGTGCTTCCTTCAAGGATCTCTTATGTTCTGCTTCTGCCTCATCATCCGAAAACTCTTGCTCTGTAATGGGAATCTCCTCATCGTAGATATTGCTTGCGTCGCTGCCCTTTATCGCTTTCAATGGCTGTGTGAAGACAAACTCGCTGTGCTGGACCACACTGAATACCTTGCACTCCACAGTCACACCAAGCACTTTAATCTCCTCCGGACTCTTGAATCGGACAGTGTATAATGGCATTTCCACACGGCCAAGGACCTCGTTGATAACTCCCAAGACAGTACGATCTTCGAGTGCCAGCACGGAGCCTTCTCCCAAAACCCGTTGGTGTCCCGGATCGGAAGCCTCAATAAGGACCAACTTTCCCACGATGGATTTGACAAAACCTACAGGTTTGATTGCCATATCTTGTGTAAGTAAGATATTTGGCTTGTCAGGCTCTGCTTCATCCTCTGAAATCTCGTTTTTGGTACGGTGTGGGACACAGACAGAAGGGGGGTTATCATAGCCGCCATCCTCCCGCATTAATAGCTGGGCCATCTCTGCCGCATTCATAGGAGAGTAGCGTTCTTCCTCGTCGCTATCCTCTCCATCTGCCGATGATACCTCCTCGTCACTGACTTCGTCGTCTGAAGAAAATTGCCATTCCGAATCTGGATTGCCCTTGTTTTTCTCTTGCGCTGCCCTAAGGAAATCTGGATCGATAGGCTTTTTCTCTCCCTGGGCCGGTGTCTTCGTTTGGCTCGTTGCATCTGCAGGAGGTGAGCAGTTAATATCTGACTCGGAGGATACCTCCTCTTGTTTAACCTCCTCTTGTTTAACCTCCTCTTGTTTAATCTTCTCCTGTGAACCACCTGATCCGTCGTCCTCTGCATCTTCCATAGTGACATCGATTTCTGATTTGATTGGTTCTGGTATTGCGGGCTTTACTGCAGTATCATTGGGAATTGTAGGAGGGGAGGGATCGCAGAGATGAGGCGAATATTCAATTGAGCCATACGAGTCCATAGATTCTGTTTTGACGGTATTCGTTTCATTGTTCCTGGTGGATCCCGTAGATCCAGTAGGCGTCGCCTCCGAACTGGGGCCACCGAATTCGTTTTTGTCTGCGCCTGGGGTCTCTTGGTCTGAATCGTAAGAAGCGTCAATCAGAAACAATCCTGGTATTCTAAACCTAGAGCTAGACCTTGGAAACAAACATGATCTAGGAGAGTAGGGGTCAGGTTGGTTTGTGGGCGGTGAAACCGCAGGTTGACCTGCAGGGGATGCCTGTTGATCAGGCATCGGAGTGGCCGCCTGAGCTCAATATCCCTTGAAAATAGGTATTCGGATTTTGTGCGTTAGTGTTGGCTGCGCTGATAGGTGTTGCTGAGGGAAGTCTGCGCTGGGGAAAATATTTTCTCGCGTAGGATAGAAGTGTGAAAATGAGGCTCAACGGGAGCATTTCTTGGCACTCGGGGAATCTTACGGTCGGGCCTCCCTCGTTGGAACGAGCTTGTTGCTGTCGTGTCAAGCCCTTGGAGCTCGTACTGTACGGTGTCATGTGATACCAACGAGTTGACAGGAGAGGAAACCACAGACTACGGACGGCGGACAAAACCTGAATTTATTGCCTTGAATACAGCTTAGATTTTGGGAAAATCCGGAACACTTCAAGATCTCGCGAAGCTTGGGAACGGCAGTGCCCTCATGGCAGAAGTACGTTCTAGGGGCCAAGCACGAGTGAAAGGAGCAGGAGGATACCGAACTTCCAGCTCCCCCGAAAAGATATCCATCTCAGAAAGCAACGCGGAGAAGCTTGTCCGGTAGGTTTGGTTATCCATATAATTCTATTCGAAAGCTCCTAACCACTGGTGTATTTGTCGCCTAGGCCGCGCTTGTCTCATCCGATTATCTCTCCGACTTCAGCGTTTTCGGTTCTACTTGTCGTCCGATTGCTTTCTGCAGTGTATGCCACTATCCCGGATTGCGACGAGGGTTCGTATTTATGAGGGCTGGGAAGTGAGGATGTGGCTAATTATTTTTCTAGTCTTCAATTATTGGGAGCCGGCTCACTACCTTACGCATGGATATGGTCTTCAAACGTGGGAGTATTCACCAGTATACGCTATCCGTAGTTGGGCCTATGTGGGATTGCATGCCATTGTCACTAGAGCGGTATCTTTGGCTCCCCAGCTTAAGAAAACTCATGAGTTCTACGGCTTGAGATGTTTGTTTGCTGTGTTTTGTGCATACTCTGAGAAAAGACTGTACACAGCGATATCATCGGGCGTCAACCGGAGAGTCGGAATTCTGTATCTTGTGCTTACTATCGGAAGCGCTGGCATGTTCCATGCAGCTGTCGCGTTTCTTCCATCTACTTTTGCTATGTATACCACGATGCTTGGAATGGCGTCATTCATGGATCGTCGTCGGGGATTCTGCACTATTCAAGGCGTTTTCTGGTTCGCGGTTGGGGGGCTACTTGGATGGCCTTTCAGTATGGCTATGTGCATCCCGTTTGTGTTCGAAGAAATCTTCATGGGATATGTGGCTCGGGATCTTGCTCCAACTGTTTTACGATTAGTCAAAGGCGGATTTCTGTCATTGATTCTGCTTGTAAGTTACATTTCTGTAAATTTAACGCCCAAATTAATTGCTTTGGTAGGCCTTGATCATTGGTGTGGATTGTCTGGCCTATCGGAAACTTGAAATAGTCCCTTTGAACATTGTTCTTTATAATGTTTTCAGCGGAGCTGGAAGGGGTCCGAATATTTATGGTACAGAGCCATGGTGGTTTTATTTAGCCAACTTGACTCTAAACTTTAATATCCTGCTTCCGCTTGCTCTTGCTAGTTGGCCACTTTTGGTAAGTAGCTGAACCTTTAACTAATAATCCAGCTTGACTGACTCTTTTTTTTTTTGACAGAGCTTGTATTATCTTGCTAGCCGAAGCCCAGCGATTGGTGTTACATCCCGGATGGCATCAATTTCTCTGCCGTTATACCTTTGGCTTGCTATTTTTACGGCTCAACCTCACAAGGAAGAACGATTCATGTTTGTGGCTTATCCGGCCTTGTGCATCAATGCTGCCATCTCATACCATGTTATTCTCACTCTCTGGGGAAGTCTTTCAACCCGTCTCACTAGCGGAAAAGTGAAGGAATTCCTCAACTGGGTTGTCCTGGTTGCACCTTTGTCGTTGGTAGTAGTGGCTTCCATCAGCCGCATACTGGCTGTGACTTCAGGGTATTCCGCGCCACTGCATGTTTATTCCGCGTTGCCGTCCGACGCACAGGGGTACCTCTGCCTAGCGAAGGAATGGTACCGGTTCCCGTCGTCTTATTTCTTACCAAATGGCATGAGAATAAAGTTTGTCAAGAGCGCTTTTGATGGGCTCTTGCCGGGCGAATTTCCCGAAACCGGCGACCCTTGGTCATGGCCAGGAACATGGGTGATTCCTTCCGGCATGAACGATGAGAACAAAGGAGATCCATCGAAATATGTATTAATCAACCCCCCCGAAGCTCTATATAAACGGACTAATGCTGTTGTAGGTGTCTTTGGAATTATGCGATTATATGGTAGAATCCTACTTTAGTCGTCCAGTGGAAGAGTTCGAGCCAGACTACGCCCTAGATCAAGGACAGTGGGAGAGTGTACACTGCGAGAACTTTCTGGACTCTGCCCAGACGGGTATGCTAGGGAGGACACTATGGGTGCCTAGATGGGTGCCCGTTAAGAAGAGCTGGGGCAAGTATTGCCTTCTCAAGAGGACGGCTCGGTAAATGGTGTTATTCTTGTTCTGTATAACTAGGTTGGGGATTTGGATAGTGGGTGCAAGTCTTATAGCATTGTTTTGTTGGTGTGGTAAGCCACGTAGGTGCTGGTTGGATCGAGAAATTGCAATAGATAGTCCCTGACCTATTGTGAATAAATAGCTTTCTCGCAATCCACCTACATGGAAAGCGGTGTACTTCGGTATCCCATCTGCGCATCCATGTCTTGCCTGAGGGAAACCTGGCGAGTGAGTGGTGGTGATCTACAATACTTTCCGAAGGACGGCGCCACATGCGGGAAGTTTAGTCCACCAGCTGTCTTACGAAAGGTGTGAGAATTCGTGGCATGAGGAATGACTCGGGGCATCCCATATCCTTTGCACGGGCCGGTAAGTTATGTGCAATACTTGTGCGCATGGGGAAGGGGACATTTAGTGAGTACCATTCCGGGAATTTAAAACTTCTCTCCATGAGTAGCACCGGTACCTTCCTAGCCAACCCTACCCCCAATTTCTATCAACGATTCAACCCATGGCTGCTGTTTCCGGAGATAACTTAGACGGGGAATATCATCCTGGCGACGGCACTTTTGGAATAAACAGGGCTAGGGTTATCCACCGACGACAAAAATGGGATCACCGGACGGCGTCCGGAATACCCCGGTTTATTTATTATTCTCGATTGGCTGCCCCAGGTGTATTCTCTTAGTACTGTATAGTACTGTGCTCGTAGAATACAGGTAACCTCCTTGCTCTGTCGTAATGTACCGGTACTGTAAGCCGTATCTCTTGATCTGGTGGGGTGTAAGTAAGTACTGAACAAAGCCTTGTTTTAGCATCTTCAACGCGGGTAGATGCGGGATGATGGCTGCTGTAGCCATCCTTCTCCCTTGAGCCCAGGCAGCTACTTGCAGATATTTAACCCTGATAGGCAAAAATATCCCCTCCGACAGCCAAGCATAGCTGAGAGCTGCTCTTATCGATCACTCCCTGGCCGCCCTCGTCACCACCTTAGATTAGAGTGCTGATGCGGTGCTCGTACTCCGCGCGCCGTATCGGATCGACTGCGTATGATACTGGTAATGGGGAATTGGTCTTGGCTCGTGAGATCTAGAGAAGCTCCTGGTTGTGGAGATCGTTATAAACTCGGTGGGCTCTCTTTTCCACCCTCTACTTCAACCGCGGGGGGAAAGGGAAGAAGAAAGGAAGCAAGCGAGGAAGGAGTACGGCACCTTGGGGATTGAAGATGGTACTGTTATTTTTTGCTCAAGAGCACCTGCTGCGCCATTTACCGGAATACCTACTTGTGACAACGTTACTATCAAGTATTACTTTTTTAATATTGAGATGGAGGGGAACTCGGAGGCGTGATGCGCCAATCCGACGCTCATCGGTTGAGAAGGGGCCAGGGAGGGAGCCTGGTTGTATGCTATTGATACTCCCCCCCCTCCTCCTCTAACACGAAGAAGGCATCTAACTAACGGGTATACAATTTCTCCAGTCTGGATACCACTGGACTTCGAATCCCCCACCCCACCACCATATCCAGACTGGGACATCAGGGCGACAAAACCACTCCCATACCGCCCCTTCCGCTATGGCCCAAAGTATTCCCCCCTCCCTTCTCCCCCCCCCCCCCCCCCTTCCTCCCATATTAACCTCTACATAAAAGATACAACATAACAATGGGCCTCCGCAAAATGCCCTTCGAAGAATGGATAGAACTGGACAACCAATTCCCAACCTACCACTCCATCAAGGCCTCCCGAATCCTCTCCCGGGGCGCCCAAGCCAGCACCACAAATCCAGTAGCCTACGACGCTGCCATCGAGCTCCTGGAGCTCCTCGTCGGCTACCTCCCCGCGCGCTACCCCTCCCTCTACACCCGCACAGAGGCCGGCATGCGCAACACTTACACCGGCGAGACCTTCGACATCACCGCGACACCCCTCTGCGAAGACCCCATGCAGATGGCGGGTAGAATGGTACAGGACGATCTCGCCATCATGATGGAGGGGAAGGGTGGGCAGTACTATTTGCAGGCGGGGAGTATTCTCCTTGCAGGGTTTTGGCAACTGGGCGATAAATTGGGGATGCCGTTGGATGAGATACACACTAGTGGGGATGTGCCGGGGTATAGGGAGAAGTTGGCGAAGGGGATGAATAATTTCTTCGCGAGGGTTATGCCGGAAGGGCCGGTTGTCAGGAATAATGTATGTTCCCCCTCCCAGTATGGAGGAAGGAAGGAAGGGAGGGAGGGAGGGAGGGAGGGAGGACTAATGCCGAATGATGTTGTAGTATTTCATGCAAGCAGACGACTGCCTTGCCTGGTCTCATAGCATTGGGTCTGAAGACGGTGAACAGATCGGGTGGTACACAAGTCAAGCCAACAAGGGTATTGAACATTATCATTTCAGGTCCGAAAGGCAGACATTGAGGAGGTTGCCGAGGAGTGGAGGGGTGGTGGGCATCCACTATTTTATTTTTATTTTTTATAATTCCCACCCTTTCTCGCTGTGCTGACTGGGGGACGGGAAATGATCAGGTATTCACGATACGCACATACTTCCTCCCTATCACCGAAATGGCCAAAGAACCGTACGCCCCCGGCCGATTGGCTTCGGCAATACGTAGCTGGGGCGATGACGTCGCAAAGTATAAAGGTCGGGAACGCTGGCAGGACGTACTCCTAGGGTACCTGGATAAGGAACACGAACGGCAGATGGCCGAGGGACTGGAACCCGAGAAGGAGGAATATGTATATCCTTACTAACCCCCTCCCCTCCCTCCACATTGTGTATAACAATCGCCCCGTATCGTACATGTCCCTAGCCAATCCGATTCAATCCAAGAACCCCATATTGCCTAATTATTTTTTATTCCTATTTATCCTTCCTGTCCCAACCAGCCCTTTATAATCTTACAAAAGAGTAAGGAAAAAAAAAAACTCTCAAAAAGCCCAATCCATGCTCGGCTCTTCGAACACAGCCACAGGAGACTTCACCATCCCGCCTGTACCACCACCAATCCCCGTAATCCCCAACTTTATGCTCGCCGCGGGCGGGGGTTCGTCCACGACCGTTATAGAACTCCTCCTTCTGAAGTGATGTCTCGGACTGAATTGAATAAGCGGCTTGTGCGTGTCTTTGCTTGTTCTTAGGAATTCCCAGTTGCGCACTATAATAATCATTATGCTGCCCATCATTACTTGTGGGGGGATTGGTACCTAAATCCAAAGCAAGTAAATCACAGCCCATACGATCGTATAGTCTAGCGGTGTGTAATAGAAAGTGGAATTCTGCCTCTGGACTAATCTTTTCAGCGCCGCGGAGAGTTTGCAGTGTTTTTTCGCGGATCTGGCGGTAGAGGATTACTAATGCTGGGTCGTCTGCCAGGAATAGCCTTGCTTCGATTTTAGTCGGGGTGGATGGGGAGTCGGTGCCTTGGATTGTTAGGGATCGTAGTGGTGACTGTTATGATTATCACTCGTTATTTTTAAACTCGTGGTGTGGGGGAGGCAAGAAGGAAGACATACGAGCAAACACCGAACAGCCATATCCTTCCTCCTAAGCATCCAAAACGCCCACGTCGCCAACCAGCGGTTACCCTTTTCCACGGCGAGCGGTAGGATCCTGTCTTCCAGCAGCCCGCGAAGCACAGGACCGTGGTCGCCTTCGTAAACTCTTGCTACGGCGATGGCGAGTTGTATGTCGTTCATGCGGTCGAAGCAGACATTCACGGCGTCTTTGAGACTGTCTGCTAGCAGGAAGAATGCTGCAGCGTATTCTGTTTGCCCTGTTGTTAGACGGGGTGGTGACGGGTAGGGGAAGGGGGAGTGGGGAGAATAGACCGAATCGGTGCCTCCCCATGAGCGCGTACGCATTCTTCATGGCAGCAGTTTTCCATCGTGGATCTGAGAAGTTGTTTGCTAGGAAGCGCTGGGTGGAGGCTTGTTCTCGGTTCCAGGACGCCATGCGCCAGAGGCCTATTAGGACGTTCTTCTTTTTGAGGGCAAGGTAGTATAGGGAACAGTCTATGGGGTTCTTCTCAAAGGTGCTGGTGTAGTGGTTTCGAGCTATGATTTCGAATTGCTTGTGCTAGAAGTGGGCTGTTAGTTGCTGTTGCGGGAGCTGGATGAGGAGAGCGGGGAATACTATGGCTTCTGGGTCTCGTAGCCACATGAATACACCACTCTCACGGGCTTGTGGCCACATCATTTTTCCTTTGGCGTTGCTGCTCACTAGATCGATTAAGATCTCTTGTGAAGTGCTGTGGAAGGCCCAGGCGACTGAGCGATAAGACATATCTGCGGGCTCTCTGCGGAGGCCGTGTTGGCGGAAGGACAGGAGGTATCTGGCGCCGTTCTCGTCGATTGAACGACGGTGCTCTTTGACCTGTGCGACGCACTCTACGATGCCCGCCAATTTGATCTGTTCTGTGCCCATAAGGTGCGGAATAGATATCTTTGTCAACAGGCCACAAAGCGACTTTGCTAGTGTTTCATCAAAGTAAAGTAACTCTTCTTCTTCCTGATAGCTGCCGAAGAAGCCGCCAGTGAGCTTACTAGCTCTCCTGGTAGTTGACAAATCCTATTCCCGAATCAGCGCCTGCGATACTGCATCCTAAGCAGCGGGTCAATCTACCTCTTCCCTAGCCAAAAACGTATCAACAGGTATCTCTAGAAAATTGTCCAAGGGGATCTCCTCATGAAAGTTCCTCAACTCCTTATGTAATCTTACCAGAATCTCTTCCACCAGCCCAGACTTCCCAGCGAGAATACACTGCTGCAGGAACTGCGGATGATAAACCGGAACAGGGCCATTCAAATGAGATACTATCTCGAATATATCGTCCAACCGCGCTTTGAGCGAAGATAGCTGGAGTTGCTTGGAGAGATCATCCAGCTCTTCAACCTTCCTCGAGTAGACGAAAAGTTGGTTTCCGGCGCCAATCACCAAACTGCCGTTACTCAGCCACAGCGAATCACCGATTGGATGTGGAGTGATATCCCGAATATTAATTTGCCGGAAAGAAGCCCATGCTGGCCCAGCGTTCAAGTAATCGTATCTGAGCTGGCACATCAATAATACTCGATGCGGGAATCCGACAGCTAATATCGACTGTGAATCTGGAGTAGATGTCCAATCTAAGTCTTGTATCACATCCTGGCTCTCGAAGTGCTGCTGATATTCCAATTGCGCAGCCCTCGAATCCCAAATCGTCAATTCACTGCGTCCAGAATTGACGAGTGCTATCTTTCGTATTGAGTTCCCCTTCGCCAAAGAGGGGCTTTCAATACCAGTGTCAACTGTTGAAGTCTCCAGCCAACGAAGACCCGACTCTTCTGGAGATACTTTCGCAGTCCAGGACTGTAAGAGACCTGACTTGTTGACCGTTACAACCACCTCCCGAGAGAAGGTGTCTAAAGTGCCTGATATCGTTGCATTCCAGCCCACGGGATCGACGGGCAGAATCATTAACAGATCCTCTTTCATATCTAGCGCAAACGTAGCAAACTCGTGAACCGTTGGTCGAATATCGTTGATCCCATTTGCCAGCTCACTAGGCTTCTGGGGTAGCGTGATACCCCATGCGATCCCCTTCATTTCTGAACTCAGCGCAACGACATGGTACTGTTTTAACCCGTCCTGTGCTTCTGGTAATAATAATAAGCAAAGCATCTTCCCGGTGACCTTGAAATCTAGCTGTTCAAGCTCTTTTGCTACGGGTTGAGTCGAGTCCCATAATACCACATGGCCATCATGTAATGTCATCACGTAGTTTCCTGCTGAACCATCAGCAATTGATAATCCGAGATAGACTCAGAAAACATACCATTATCAAGAATTACGGCTCTATGCACAGAGCTCGTAGGTGATATGGAACTTTGTTTTGAAAGTGCAATATTATCTCCCCTTGACTGCGACCAGACCATAAGCTCATTCTTGCGAGCAGACGACAACATAGCTTTCCCATCGGCAGTCCGTACGAGCGTCTCAATAGGCCCGGAATGCCCGGCTGATACCCCCAGAAGACTTGCTCTCCTCGGGCGGGGCGAAGGGTCTAAGAATCGGTCTAATCTAGCTTCATACCAGAATATCCTTCCGTCGAACACATGCGCCAAAACCATTAAACCTATTACTTATCAGCTATTGTTACTCACGGCATCCCCGCAAGGAAAGCATAGGAGACAAACCTGCGCCCCCGGAAAAGCTATGAAATTGTACAAACGCCTCCTGCTCTCCCTTAGCCACAAACTCCATCCCAGAATTCTCGGCATGCATGACGCTAAAGACATTAGTGGTCCTTCGAGTCCTGCACCCCACATTCTCCAATCCCCAAGCGCTCATTCTCCCCCGTCCGTCAAAAACCACACAGATCTCCGGACTTCGCTTCGCAACTTCAACAAGTCTCTGGAAAACTTCCTGCCCCCTCTCATCCTCGCTCACAGAACAAACCGCACTCTCAGCAGCATGTGTAAACACGCACCCATCCACAATCATCACATATCGATTATCGGACCTCCTTGCCATGGTTTTCTCATAGTCCAGGTAATCCGGGATTGATTCTCGGAGATCTATGACGGCCCATAACTGAAGGAGGTGTAAATCATGTGGATATACCGGCGCCCAGACCCGTAGGACCCCATCCGCGGCGATGGTGTAAAGGACGTTATCGACCGACTGCTCCCGACTGAACGGCCTTCGCCAGTGAATCCCCGTAACAGCGCGTGGGTGCGGGAGGTATGAGAAGTCGAACTGGACGTCTTCGGTGCCGATTGATAGGCGTCTCCATATCTTCACTAGGCGGTCCGACTCACCGGTTGAGGCGATGAGTGAGGCGTCGTAGCTGAATTCCCCGATGTGCACTGGGTTTGCGAGGGATTTTTCCCAGATCTTTTTCGGGGGCGTGTGCTGTGTGCTCCAGAGTGTAAGGCTAGTATTGCCGACTAGTAGTTCTTCATCCCCGCCCCAGGATACCGCTGACGGTCTGGCGTTCCCCTTTATGTCTATTCGGCTCTGTAGAACCCACTACTCCCTTCTGGTCAGTGGAGTTTATGCGCAGAGACACCATCGGATGCAAACCTTCAGGGACCGTTCCTCGGCCCCCACCGGCGCATAGATAAACACTCTCCCCTCTGCGACCGTAGCAATCTTCCCCGAAATCTCGTCAACAGCTACCCCAAATACCTCCACGTCGTGATAGATTGTTTGTATAAGCCGGTCCACATTGCCGAGTAATGCCAATGCACATCCAGAGACGTACGCCTATATGCCCCATCAACACTGTCAGGCACTCTGGGAGTGTGAAGATACTATAGGAGGAATGAAATGGCAAAAGGGACGACAAACGATTATTCTTTTCCGCCCCCATTCCACCGTGCAAACAGCTTGTAAATTTGACTGAGGCTTTCCTGGGAGTAAAACCGAGCGCAAGGCCATATCATGGGGTGTATGGATCGGGGGTGAAAGAACTTCGAAGGACGGAGCTGCCACAGTATGGGAAGTCAATTGATGGCTGGATGGTGCGGGTGGAAAGGATGGAAAGGATGGAGATTGCAACACGCGTGTGGCCGGCAGCTCATGACCGGAAAAATGGGAAAATGCAAGGGAAACCGCCGTATCACGTGAGAACCTGTCAAACTAATTGTTAGGCAGGGATGCAGTAGGCAGTGGGGAGCTTTCACTACATTTATTTTCATGGTTTATAATATGTAGGCATAGGATTCACGAGGTCTACGGAGGTACAGGGCATAAGTTTTGTAGGTTACACAGGGGGTGAGGGCAGCAAACTTCGCTTGTGGAACCTACAAAACTTATGCCCTGTACCTCCGTAGTATTTAGGATTTCTGTTCAACAGGGCCTATCTACTTGTCCCAGGCAAGAAGTACAAGTACCCGAAAATTTAGGAGGAAAACAGGGATAATTCAGGGATAATTCAGGGATAGAGCAGGGGGATTTTGTATGGCCGACCGTCTGTGCACATCAGTGCGCCCATACAAAAAAGGTCAAAGTCCAATTTTCGGGTACTTCTTGCCAGGGACGAGTACTCGAGTACCGTTAGCTGTGCGACATTTGAGGCACAGGGGGATTAGGTAATGCCTGATAAGGGTCGGAAAAACGATTTTCCGCAGAGCAGAAATACCAGTATGTCACAAGATGTCATCGGCAAAGAGTGCTTTCAGGTGTTAAAAGTTACTCGATCACAGTATGATATTAGGATCTATAAGCTACTCGGTACACTACATGAACACCACAAAGCTCATACAATCCTACTATAACAATCCAAAGAGGGCTAATGATTACACTTAATCCTAGCAACCTCTATGATCAATCCCGTAGCAAAACAAAAGGTACACTTCATAACGCTTTTCACCAACCAAAACTCCCGCAGTAACCCTATTAGAATCAATGAAGAGAAAAAATAGAATAAAGAATAAAAGGAATAAACAAAGAGCTTTCTTCACTCTCCCAACCGTGACCTCCCAAGCTCCCTCGATCTTCGAATGGTGGACCTCAGAAGTGGGCTTGCAGGTGCTCCGTCGGCTGCTCTCCCAAATAGTCTGCCACCTGGCGTTCCACCAGGCGTCCTACCGAATAACCTGCTCCTTGCGAGCGCGGTAGTAGCAGATGTTCTCCAAGGAGCGGGCATTACTACAGACGAACTCCCCGGAGGCCTTGGTGTTCCGAAAGGAGTACTCGACTGCCCTGCGCTAGGTTGAAGAGGTGGAACCCAATCCTCGCCAAACTCTCCCTCGATTGTATCATCTATGCCCGGTGGTATGGGTATTCTTGTCCTCTCTTGCTCTTCGAGCCTGGAATCGATATTATCTTGTGTCCGGATCCTCCACATCCTAAATAGTGCCCTGAATCGTTTCCTCTCGAATCTACTAGCTGTCATGCGAAGCATGTTCAAATGCCAAGATTTGGTCTCCCATAGGCTGAAATACTTAATCGCTGCCCGCGCTGCTGCTTCTCCTGAAAAGAGTCTAGCTTGTTCTTCGAGTTCCATGTTTTGGTTATGGCGGTCGGTCCAAATGATGAGGCGCTGTCTCATAATCCGGAGGTTACTAGCTTCTTCCGCTTGGGCGGCGAGTGACAGTATACCCCCCGCCCGAGTCTGCCAGTGTTGAAAGATGTTGAACACAGTGTTTGTCACGTTTTCATGCCTGAAGCCTTGCGCAATGCCATTCATTTCATGGATTCTGTTGAGTTTGTTTTTCCAAACTTCCAAAACCTTTGCTGCAAGATTCCTCTTTGTCTGCCGGGCAGCCATGCGGTAGGCCGTCCTTAATCTTTGTTTCCTGGACTCCTTGAATGCTCTCATCCACTTCCTTAGGGTCTTCCTGACAGTAAAATAGTAAACCGCATCATCCGCCCAATCATCAAGCTGCACGTAAACGTCGCTCTCAACTCTCCATTTCGCGAGTGCCCTGCTGCCTAGATTACTCCGGTATATTGCTCGTGCTTCGTTCCCCGAGAGTTGCACAAGTCGTAACTTTCTTCGTAACATGCGCAAAGCATCGGCTGCGATCCTGCGATTCCGTCTGACAGTCATCTCATGGCATAGGCTCTTCATTTTAGGGCTCTGGAATCTTTCCACCCAGCGAGATAGAGCGGCTGCTTTCAACTCCCTCTCACTGTGCAATCTGAACTCCCGAACCCTCGTGTGTAAAACCCATTCATGGAGTGCACTTATAGCAACCCTTTCACCTACTCGTTCAACCATAACGTTGTGTCTCACTCTCAGTCTCCAATTGCGAAAGACGGGTTTGAGAAGACGGGTCCTTGAGACCTCCTCGGCCTCGATTGACTGCCTCGCTCGTGTTCTCCAGGCGGTAAAAAATGTGTCCCCAATGCGATCATTGACGTATTCAACCATAGCATCTAGTATAGGTGTAAATCGCGTCTCCCGGCGCCATACCTCGAAAGCGCCGCGGGCCGCAGACCATTCTCTGTGATCTGCAGCAATATCTGCTTGGTCAAGACATTTGGTGGTACGAAGGGACCAATGTTCAAAAACAATTTGCAGGGTTCGCCTCCTGAAGAAAGCTTCAGCCATTCTATTCATGCGGATCTTCTCCTCAGTGCGATCAACCCATACGGAGAGCTTGTCCAACAATAGTTTCTCACTACTCCGCCTCGTTCCTAGCATCCCACAGAGCTTGAAGAACCAAGTCCAGTAAGCCCGATGCGCAAGATTCCTCTCAAAAACTTCCTGCGCTTGCGCTACCATTTCCCTTTTCCTAGCCAGGCTGTTCCTCCATTTCAAAAGCGCGCCAGATAGTTGGAAAAGTCGAATTTTCGTATTGTTTTCGACAACCACCTGCCTCCAAGCACCGAAATATTTCCTCGCGAGTATTCGCTCTCGAACTTCCTGGGACCGCTGGACAATCACCGCCGTCTTTTGAATCCAGAGGCGGAACGCGCTAGCCAAGAGCCTGGAATTGTACCGCGCTTCAGCCCGGCGCTCGACGACAGCAAACCATCTCACTTCCTGCCAAATGTCAAAAGCCTGCCGTAAAAGGGTCCTACGATCATGGAGAAAAGCAATCTGTTCGAGCGACCGTTGACGTACCACACGTTGAATTGTCATCAGATGCCAATGATGGAAGTACTCCCGTAGGACAGTACGCATCCGAAGGTTATAGAGTGCATCCGCGGCATTCTCTGGTACACGGGGAGGATCCGGGATACTGGATGCCTCAAGTCCGTATTCCCCCGCTGCCGATTGCTCCCTGCGACGCTTAACTTCTTCGCGACGAGTCTCCGCTGCGAGCTCTGCTGCTCTAATGGCACCTTCGCGGGGTGACACACTCCCTGAAGGACGCCCGGAACGAAGCTCGACGCTGGTTCTGCGCAGGGAACGCGGAACGTGTTGTCTATCATACTCATCCTCCGCGGCGTATCCCTCTTCCTCCTCCCCCGAGGCAGCATACGCTCCAGTAGCCCTATCTCTTCTCCGCTTTGCCTCTTCATACCTCCGTCTCGTGTAGTCTGACGTCGCCGCCGGCGTTTCCAAAAACCTCGTTTCCGAGATGTCAACTCCTTTGTTCTATTGATTCTGTTAGTAGATGATGAACACATAGAAATAGTGGGGTGGCGTGCGTCGAGCAATTGCATGAACTTATCATAAAGTGTGTTTCCCTCCGCTCCCTGTAACTGGAGTATAAATCTAAAGTACACGCTATCAAGAGCAGGATTGATCTGCCTGGCAGCAAGAACGGTATCGTAAGCCCTCCATATTGCGCGGAACGATCTGTTCTCCGGAATAACAGACGCGAGCGAAACGATTTCATGGAGGATTTGCAGGTCTTTCAAGCGAAAACACACATCAGTCTTCCTCCTATCATCCGTCAAAAAGTGCTAGAACTTACCGGCAGCAGTGTAATGGTATCTTTGACGTGATGCGACAGCATTACCAGTAATATCTTGCGGTGGTGGTGGGGGCATGGACGGAACGGCATGAGAAGCAGAAGGCAGCACAAAAATCGGAATATTATCTTATCAATAAGCAAGTGGAACAATAGCCATTGGAGTGAGGGGAAGAATATAGTAAGGGTGTTTTCAAAAAGCAGCGAGTGCTCATGGCGGCCCTTCCCCTGGGTTTGGCTATTGTTTATTTTGATGGTGGGAAGGAAGGAATCGGCTTTGGGGTTTGTGAGAATCAGCGAGACGCGTGCATCCTTTGTTGTTGGTTACCCATTGCGACCGTGGTGGCTGGCAACGAGAACGCTACGCCTGAAACGGAAGACTCGTGAATGCCATTCTCGAGTGATTACTTGTGACACCTCACAGCCAATCCGGCCAGAGGTGAAAGCATAAAATAAAATCCTCACCGATAGCTTAATTAGTCAATACTGAATGCTGTCGGGAGTGTGAGCAGAATCTACCTCAGAGCGGTAATATCGCCCTTCCACTCATCAAGTCCCAACACTGGCAACCAGTGGCTATGCTACCTGGATTCAACAATACACTACTGTACTCTATTGGTGCTGCAGCGGCTAGTATCTGTGGCGGACCCTATCTACCACCTCCGCTAGGAAGAAGGAGGACGAAGAACAGGCGGTGGGCCCTGGAGCCGCGGCCCCATGGGGAGATTTAAAAGCTCCCTCGACTGGTAGCAATAGGGGCAAAACTAATAGGGAAGCCTCATCGAGAAGCAGGAATTATGCGAAATCCACGTTACGGGGAACTCTAGTATTCCCCGGACAGAGACGCATTATGCAGACCGTATTACTAGACTCGATATAGATCTCTAGTAGACCCAGCTCGAGAGGCCCTCCTGCCGGTTATGCCAAGGGAGCGAACTAATAGTTCCAGCTGATCAATCATTGTGATAGTAGTTTAATGCGCTCTAAACGACTCTTACCATACCAAATCTATCGCACCCACAGTTATTCCAACGGTTAGCACGACTCTTTCTTCAGGGCCACGTACTCAATGATCAAACGTCATCCTCAGGCCACAGTGGTGAAATAGTCCTCAAATCACCCAGTTCCTCTCGACCCCTTAGCTGCCACCACCACCACCACCACCACTACCGAAGCACCCAATGTCAGAATTTACCCCACTCCTAAGAGCTTCTCCCTCTCCCCCTCCAAACATTCCAGCGTTTCTCCCTCCAATATTCTCAGATCTCGAAGCTCAAGCTACATACTTCCGGGCTCTCGAGAAGAGCGAAGCAGAACGCCTCCGAAGGATTCGCCTAAGGCCTATCATCAATAAGGTCATCGTTGCTGCTGCAGTTGGGATTGGGATATTGATGATTGGCTTGTTGGTGTATTTTGGGGGTAATGTGGATCACTATGATTGATTGGCTCTCACTCGCTCACGTATCAGCAGGGATTGCAGCGAAAAGGAGGACGAGCAAGGATTTGGGACGAGTCGGATGAAGTGTACGGGTATGACCGTTAGCAACAAGGAGACGGTCAGGCTTAGCAATTGTGGAATGAGTACCTTGCTGTTCTCCTAGGGAATTCGGGATTATCGAGTGAGAGTCGGTGAACACTTTGTTATCGCTCGGATAAAGACCAAATCCTTCGGTCACTAGCAGACACGCCGTGAGGCATTGAGTCCGACTTTCATCCCTTGTGACAAATTTGCTACCCTTGACCTGAACAGAAAAAAATTCATAGCCCAGATGGGAGTGACTTTCCCAGTATGGTGAAACTAGTCAAGGCCGCGGTTGGTCTCTGAGCTCTTCTGAGACAACCCATTGTCGCTTACTCGGAACGAAGTGAAGGGCTCACATGGTGCCGGGCCCTGGTTGGCTGGTTGGTTTCAAGCTTTGCTGTTGGGGGTTCAGACCTGTTTCTTTACTTCCTAACTCCCATTCTCCCACCGTCCACGGAACAAACAACCTCCGAGATTTTTTCCAAATCCTCGTTTCCCTTACTATCCACACAATATATTAGTAGGACTCCAGTTCCCAAGCAGTTACAGTGGAAATTGGGGCACAGAAATGTCTCTCCTCCCAGAACACGAGCTGTCAGCTCCGAATGACGGTTTACTTATCGAAATATATGTTATGTTTTCTACTTGATTATGTCCCCTGATGTCCTGATGTGGGTGCATGACCTTGCAGTTTAGACTACGTGTTATATAAGCAGGAATTCTCCCTTTGCCAGCTTTCACAGCTCTATTTCACCCTTGGCCTGATAGTGCTCTAGAAGTGATCCCCCATTGCCCACCAAACTATTACTACTAAATTTCAGGATTCAGGTAACACACCGAGTAGCCAATATTCGTTTTGTGGGGCGTCTTCCTACAGTAGAAGAGGTGAGTGTATGATAGTATTTGGAGTTGTTGTCGTTGCTTAGGTCTTCTCTTGTCCCGATACTAACCCTTGTTGAAGCTTGCGGGGGCCGGATAGGATGCTATGAGTAGCAACTGTATTGATAATCCGACGCTGTCATACCACAAACTATTCAAACCACGTTAGCCACCCCCCGCCACTGTCATTGGTAGTCTGTTATGCCAGCTAATGTTTAAACGACCCTTACTTCCCCGATAGCCGCGCGATAGCGGCTACCAATAGAGCACTTCTTACGGCTAATAACCAGATGGACCGAGTCCAATACAGCTACAGTGATACCGCAATCGTAAATTACTTCAAGCATCTATAGAACAGCTGCGATCCGCACTCAGCACACCAAATGAATCCCCAAACCCAGACGTCGCAATGCCCCCCAGACCCCATCTCGCACGCAGACAAGAGTGGTGCTTTTGAATTTCGATATACCGATTAAGAAGAATATCCCCCGCCTACCTCAACCGAACCCCCAAAGGCGCGCCGTGCCTCGTTCAAAGGCGACTATCACAAGCTATCCTAATCCCACCGCCTCCCAAGATTCAAACCCCTCTTTCCCCTCCTTTCCCCTCCTTTCCCCTCTCCCCCCTTCTCCTCCCCACTTACCGCCAAACCCATCACCAGTGCCCACTCGCACCTAACACTCCCTCAAAAGAATCACGCCATATCCAAGATGCGCAATCCAGTAGTCTCACTCTAACACGATGTCTTGTCGCCACCGATGCTGCGCATGCCATCACGAAGTAAATGATATATATAGAAGAAACAAAAGTAAAACACCAGCGCCTTAGAACGCCACCCAGGCGTATTTGGTGTCACATTGCATCGGGCCGAACAATCCAATTGGCCCCTCGAGCCCCCGCCTGTCGGCTTCAGCTCTGTGGGCCGCAGGACTACTATCAGCGTTTCCTAGGGGCGAATGCACGGAAGAGCTGAAGATATTGAAACTCCCTTGAATCGGTCAAAATATCATGCCGAATTCCAAAGTTGCGAAAAAAAGAGACATTATGTATCAGGCGTGGATCGGCGCCCCCTGACGCCTGTCGGGTGTACCTTGCTGCTGACGCATATCATAACAGCTTCGACGAATTGTCGAGTGATATATCATGAAATAGTTTATGCCTGGTTCGCCTCACATTATTCTACAAATCGTTTTTTGTTTTTGTTTGTTTTTGTTTGGTATGATTTGCTAGGAGTATTCTCCGGGAGATCCTGTGTACGCCTTACACAAACGCCTTTTCAAAGATAGTGCTAACGGCTATTCTAACGTAGAGTCATACAGGTACATAGTTGGTCATTGCTGGCCACACGGAGCAGTGTTTGTGCACATCCACTGTCTGTAGAACTTTTCTTTTTCCTCCCCCTTTCGAAGATAAGATAGAGGGATCCCCACAAAAGCTAGTTTTGGGCAGGGGTGGCCTGTCCAATTGCCTTCCGCTGTTTTCTTAAAGTGTGGCGATTCGGTTTGCCCTTCCCCCCTGGTCTGGCTCTTGTGGAGGAGGGTTGCGTTGCGCGTTTGAGGGGTCGCTTGCGTGGACTCTCGGTGGCGAAAGTTCGTGTGGCGTGCTGGGTGTGGGGGATTTGCCTTCTGGTTGGGGAATGCGCTGCGGGATGCGGGTAGGCTTGCTTGCTAGTTGTGCGGCGATCATATTATAGTGGGCGGGGTTTTTGATATAGGTATCGGTGTTTGTACCCGTACCGGCAAACGGGTGAGGCCAGGGTTGGTCTTGGTATGATATTGTGGCTTGGGAAGGGGGGGGTAGGGCGGGTATGCTCCGCACATTCCTGTTTACGACTACCCGTGCAGGTTGCTGTGTGGGGGTGCGTTGCTGTGAAGCTAGTGTTTACAGCGGCGAGATCACGTCCGCAGCATTATAGTACCATGTCAAAATCTCACAAAGAGGAAAGCGTGAGGAGGAATTGACCCGTCCTGGGGTATTGCACTACCGAATTCTGAAGGTAGATCTTTTCTACGATTGAAGCCCTCGCAATATTTAAAAAAAGAAAAGACGTCATCTTGGCAACGGTATTATTATATCTATTTTTTTCTAATACTTGTATTCGAAATCCTCTGACCAGAGAGCAGAAGACGAGCCATATCCAGAAAGCAGCTATCATAGCTTGTTGGCAATTCTGACGAAAACAAGTGGTCATTGGGAGCCCTACAAATTGAGTTATAAACGTACTTGCGCAGGGCTAAGATATTTCATTCGCAACAACAACAATGCGGAAAAATATCTTTGTGACTAACTCCCTAAAAAATAAAACAAAGTTCAAAGAGTCAATTCATGCGAAGCACAACCTCACACCACCGCTGTACAAAAACATCTGGTCGAGTGATTCTCCGTGTTCTGCTCTAGCATCACAAACTTTCTCACTTATCATAATCACCAGTTCTCGGTCGCAGCCGCCCAGCCGCCAACACACCCACCCGACCAAAACTCCCCCACACACCCGAGCACACCAAACGAAAACGAAACAAAAGCCAGCACATGCTCCTTTCAACACAAAAAAGGAAAAAAGAGGAGGAGGAGGAAAAAAAACACTGCCCCGACAGCAACACCACCCCGCCGACCACCGCCCTCGTCCCGCCCTATTTCCGTGCATCCCCGAGTCACTATCGCTCACTCATTCACCCACTTACCCACTCACTCACCCACCCACCCACCACCCAATTCACACAGCGCAAAGCACGGCTGCGTAAGGGATAATCCCATTTCAAATAATTATCTGATCCTGATAGCGTGATTAGAAATCTACTGTTATATTCCGCTGCCTTCTTTGCTATTATTTTTCATGGAGGTCCGGAAATGTGTACCGGTAAGGTACTTGTACTATAGTCCAGTCCAACACCCACCGGCGTCTGACCGCATCATCAGGAGGGGGACGCTCATGCTAAATCCGGACTTTTTTAAAAATGTTTTTCTCGGGTACCGGTATTGTACCGTATTGGGCGCTTGTTGTTGCTTGGTATTGTATACCGAGGTTCCCCTACTGGGCGGGGTGGTCATCGGTAGATGACAACTCCGATGGAGGAGCGGATATATCGCTCCTCCATGAATGAAGCACCACAAAAACTCTTTTCCCTCTTTCTTTTCTGAGAGGGGCCCCGAGGACTTTGATTTCCTTTTTTAATAACTGCTTTTGTTGCCAGATTTTACGGTATTCCCCGTCTGGTTGGTGGAGGAGCTCCTCCTCCTCCTTCTGCTTCAGGTTTTACTCGTCATTCTGAGAGAGATTTAGAGTGCAGCTGGAGATGAGGAATTTTTTTATTTACTTTATCGTCATATTATTATTATGTTGCGTTGTGTAGGTGTAGGTGGAATAGGTAGGTAAAATTGTTCTGTCCGTCTGTCCCTCCGTCTGTATGGGGAATGCTAAAGACAAGGCGGGGATAAATTTTTATTATTATTATTATCAAAGCGCACAACTACGGTACTACTCGTTCCATCATCCCACCTGATGATCATGCCAGCTAGAGTGAGAAACCGTGAATGCTCGAGCTCAAGTATCCGGCTATGCGCGGGCCATGCTGCTAGCCAGTACAAATACTGTATTTTGAAATAGGTAGTATGACTCCGGCTATCAGAACCAAACTCGCTCCACTCTGTCAGTCTGCCTTTCCCAGGGATTCCTTCTCTTCCTGGGGGAAAATTTACCCCCCATGATCCCCCCTCTCGAGGAGGCTCCCTTTTTTATTATTTTTATCATACCTGTTTATTTATCCATTCGTCGTTGTTCAGGTGCTAGAGTGGGGGGGGAGCTGGGGCTGATAAGTCATCGAAGCTGGTTGTATTATACCGTTACCACAAACGGAATGCGCATCCATGAGTGCCAACTCTTAGAGGTTGTTCTCATGCTTTTTGCTTACAAAAAAGTGGGGTGGGGTGGATGATTGTAATTACTCGGCGGGCGAAGGGAGGTCATTAGAAAGCGGAAAATATAGCCCGTATCTCTATGGTGAATTGTGCCCGCATGGGATCAGCAGGAACAGTTTTCTGGTTTTTTTAATGACTCCCACGGGTATTCATGGGAGGGGGCCTTATGGGTAACTACAGATATAGTTTATGAATAGAAACAAGCAAGACTTACTTACGGAGTTGGATGGTGCATGCTATCTGTTCCGGATGGAGTAGGATTTTAATAAATTATAATAAATAACGGGATGAGGAGGAAGCGTTGGTTCCCGTTGGTGGGGGTGATATAAAAAATATACGGGCTTTCACGAGATTTTACGTCATCTTAGGAAAAAAAACCGGTGCGCGAGCCTCGACTCGATTGGTTTGATGATTGGGGGTGATTAGGTTATTCAATAGCATCGCGAACGGCACAGAAATCGCCTCGTGGACAACGAGTTAGCAGCCTAAGGCTCTCAGCTAAATTGCGATGCTACAGTAAGAGTCACCAAGATAAGTCTCAGGACCACAGCTATCAAAGAGCTCCCTCTTCTCCTTTCCGAACTGTGGTATGTTGCTCACACTGCCATGCCATCTCATGCCATGTCAAACCAGCGGCTCTTCGTTGTCAGTGATTCACAGGACGGTTTACTTCCCCCCCCCCCTCCGCAGCTTACATGCCAGCCCGGTGGTCTGGATCCCTGAGCGAACGTGGGATGGGATGGGCTTGGGTTGTGTTGGGCTGGGGCCAGGGCGTCGTCTCCGCCAACTCTATTCTCTATTCGTGCCCAACAGATCTGCCCCTTCATGCATGCATGCAAAGTAGCCTTAAATTAACCTTTTAAGCTAGCCAGTGCGGTAGATCAAACTGAATGAACATCCCCGTCCAGCTGAAGACTTACGAATCTGCTTTGTTTCAAGTTTTGGACGCCCACTGGATTAGGTAAAAATGTTTGCCTCTCGCGTGGTAAATCCTCCTTCGCTAGGACGCTTGGAGCCCGTACCGGCGGATCGTGGTGGTGGTGGTGGTACACTGGTACGGGGGTGTCTTACCCTATCAGATTACAGGATTGGGGTATTTGTTCCTGGCAGTGGGAAGTCAAAACCTCAGTGGCTGTTGCGACAATCAGAGCAGATCCTCAACAAAAGTGCATAGCCACAGCCAAGGACAACAACAACAACATTTGAACTTGAGTTGTCTGCAAAAATGACTCGTACTGACAAGCATCTCTATTTTGCTAGATCAAGCAATTGAGATCCTGCTAGGGCGAGAATATTCATTGAAGCAATGATCCGTTTGCATTATGGACAACAAGAGGCACAGGGTAAAAACGCCGAAAAGCGGCAATCGAGGCATTCAGCCCTGGGGTTGGAGGGGCGTCTCTCCAGTGCCAACTTTCTATGATAGTTGATCTATCAGTTTTGTATGACACGCCAAAAATATGTTACACACGCCAAAGTTTTTTCCACTCGAAAAAACCTGCATAACGGTTTCTCGATCCCGGGGCTGAGCGCCTCATGATATTTGTTTCTTTTCCCTTCAGCACTTAGGGCTTAGGGTTATGATCGCTCGTCATTGCCAAGAATACCTCCGCCAACCGATATTTTGCTGGTCTCACCAAATATTCGGCTCACGGAGGTATTCTTGGCAAAGAGGGGTGAGTATGATAGGATCTTCACAACCACTCTCGGTATTAAGGCTAAAATATGGCTTTCTTTTTTCTAGAAAATTCTCCAAGGCTCTGCCCAGCACACAGCCAGAAAAATAAATGTTGTTTTTTTAAAAAAGAGCGGCGTATTTCCCAACACCTGAAGTATCATAGCTTTCGCTCAATGAGAAAATTGATATGATGTTCCAATCGCAAGATGCTCCCCCCACTCATGCCATCCAAAGAGAAATGTGAATGGATCCCTACATCTTGGCCAGTAAGGAAAATCGTGGATGTTGCAATATATTGCACCTGTTGTCCCACCATACCGATATTTTGCAACATTGCAAGTTTCCTTACTCCCCTCCTGCGCTATTAGGTCTCCATTAATTTTAGTTTTTATAGTGGCGTGCCAAAACAGTGACCAAGCATGGTATGATAATATAATATCATATTATCATAGACCAGCGGGCGCTCCGAATGGCCCTTCGCTACGCTTCGGGATTCGGAGGCGGGCTTTTTGCGATGCAATAAAGTAGGATATTTAGCCAGCTCTTCTAATGGCTCTAAACTTCGCTTTAGGATTTACAAACTTCTCTGTTGAAAATCAATTGAAAAATTTATTGAGACATGAAAACTCGAATCGAAACCAAGTAAAGGAGAAAAAGGACTACTGAATGTGGGGAAGGACTGGTCAGGGTTGAGTGGCCTACAGTCACGTGAGCGTAAAAACTCTGTTGCCATGTGACCTTAGTGGGATTATGTATAGAGATAACTATTTCAGCTAATGGCAAAAAAAATGCCACCACTGTTTCTCTAAACCACAATTCAGTTCCTCCCTCCCTTGGCTGGTCTTCCGGTGGTAGTGATTATGCATTCATGTCTGGAAGGAGGGTTGGGAGCCGGGTCCTGCCCACGGTTGCGGTCTGACCTGTTTTGGAGATTGCTGAGGCCCGGCCGAGTTCTCCGGGGGAGTATCATACCGTATCGCACTTCCCAGATCCACCGGTATATATCGTACTGCAGGATAGGCAGGTCGGGTCGGCTTACCCCGGGATTGTAGTATTGTTTGGCGGCCGTGTTCCTAGATTGGTGGTGTCTCCACACTACCGTAGTTACTCGTATCATATTATGAATCAATATACCGAATCACCCGGCGCAACGCCCGCAAACGACCAGGATAAATAAATGTATTGAACACAAAGCCCAGCAAGCCCTCAATTGGTTCAGTATGCGTATCTATCAAAGAAGAAAATAAAAACAAAGGTAGCCAGAAGACGCTGGTGAGAAATCATGTGTACAAGTAAAAAAATATATATAAAAAGGCGCTCTGGTTGGCACTCGCAGATGTCCGAAAGCGCGCAGCCTCAGCTGAAGCCTCTATGTTGATTCTAAATTACCCGGAGGGGGTTACTCCCCAAGCCAGCCTATCTAGTCTACAGTATCAAACCAACCTTTCAGAATGAACTATGTATAACATATTTGTTACTTGACGCCCAGATAGTGTTTATGATAAAAGATCTTACAGCTGCAATTGGTAAGAATATCCACCTGTTTGTTCTTCGAAACCCCTCCCTTGATATCTTGACGCAGGCTTTTGGTTTCACCCTCCATTGTGTGAAAACCAATTAGTAAAGTCTTCAGTAAAAGTGAGAAGTGTTTTTTCTCTTTAGCTTTCTTAAGCTTTATGGCTTTGCCGGCACTTGAGTCCCCACTTGGAAGCCAAGGTTCAGTATTAGATATCTACTTCCAAATTGGATTGTTTGGGATCCCTGTGATTGTTCTTACCTGCCTAATTAGCATGCACGGGCAACTCCCATTAGGACATGTTAAAACTTATACAGCCGGCACCGAACTCTCTGAAGCGGGAGGTAGGCAGTTGCGAACAATGGCAACAACAGGGCTCTCGGAGAAGTGTTCCAAGAGAACATTGCTATCAGTAGGAACTTGAATAATAATTGGAAAATGTGCTAGGACGTTTGAGTTGCCTCTTTCAGTAAGGCTGAAGATTTTTCTTTTTTATTTGCCCCGCAGAGCAGGTTTCTTGTTGTGCTTTTCGCCCCTTTCCCAGGGAGGAAATTTTAGACTACCTGGCACACGATCCAATTGTTCAGGTTCCTACGGTATGGGAGCCAGCCGGCTGGGGCCCCCGATCCGAATCGGGGTCAGTATCAGGTGGGGTGGTAGTGTTCACCAGCAGAAGGGTTGCTGCCCAGGTATTCAGAACCAAGTTGTGTCTCCCGCAGGCTGGGTACTCGTAATGGGGTGACGTTTGTGAACACCACCATAAATCTTGCACAAAGGGCATCCTACCGTAACGGAGCGTCCAGCCTGGAAAGCGAAAACCTGACTCCAGAAATCACTTCACCCCCTCAACCTACCGCTCCGAGGCACCTTGGATCATCTTCCGCCGATCAATCGAGGCCTCGCATGGCACAACAAGGTGTGAATGATACTAGACCCCATGCGGTAAAAACATCCAGCCCAATCGACCGAATCAAATCCACAAAAGCCACAAAAGCAAAAGCCAACAAACTCTAAAACTTAATCGTGGCGAAATCCGACACATTCTCGCTCCGATACGCGAGCACGGTTGGGCAATCTGTGGCACTCGAGCTCGACCGCATCGTGCCCACCCACCAACTAGGTTCGCGAATCGTTGGTAAATGGGGGGGGGGGGGGTTCAGTGAGATTTACGCGCGTACTTTTTGCAGAGAGGAAAGGCCCGGAAGCGAACCCGGACGAAGTGCAATATCTGAAACACAAAATGCGGGGGGGTGGAGGGACGTGATAGCTCTGCACGTTATTTTTCAGCTGGTCCAGGTGAGGAAAACTCCGGATTAACTTCCCCCTGGGCGCGGGTGTGGGTTACGATTGGGTTGTGATGGTGGTTGTCATGCCGGAGGTGCCGAAGGCACGATGGAGATGCAGATGGGTGAGTGTGGCGGAGCTGAGCTAAATTAAACACTTGGAACTTCAGGAACAGCCGGATGGATCTGACAGGCGTTGAACGTGGTGCTGCTAGTGCTTTTCTGTTGGTACATTGCCGTTGGTCGGATACTGGTTCACGGTAGCTGGGTCAGGTGAGAATAGAGGCCCGGAACGGTTAGGAAAATACCCCTAGGAAGTTGGAGTTTCCTCTCCTAGTAAAGTTCGTCACATCCTCCCTTTTTACTCGTCTCAGGGCTGAGAACATTTCCGCCGTGTTTTCTCACCTTAATCCAAAGAGGAAATTCCTGACGTCCCAGCGTCATTCCAATTATTCAAGCTTTTACGGCACGGTAAGTTCCTGTGGTGCGCTACAGTATGAGTACGGTACAGTGCTTTTAGCATTAATTCATGGGACTCCGGTCCGACTTGCATGCTATCCAACCCCCCAACAGTCGGAGGAGGTGTCTGATCTATTCACTTTATTTGTTTTTCTAGGGAATTGTTTACTCTGTTAGACCATCCTAAGCACCCAGATTGGAGATAGAACGTACCAGGACGTTGGAACCCCCCTTCTTGACCGAGTGAGGGGAAACCACGGCAAACACAGCCCGGTTGAAACGAGACAAAAGAAATATACCAGAACACAGCGCCTGACTACCCGCATGAGGGGCAACTACTCGGCGATTTTAAAGAAATCTGATCGTAAACACCAGATTGCAGGTGCGGGTTACGGCTACTTCCACAATGCTACAGTACCGGTAGATACAGTGCCTGCCGAGGGCTGGCCATACCACAACCGGGTTACCAGCACTTTCTTTTCCTAACTCTCAATGCCTAAAAACTGGCCTAGCACAAAGTTCGGGCACATTTGCCAGTGCACTCGATTTAACTTTCTGCAGTAGACTACAGAATTGTGCCTACACTACCGGTATTATGTTATAATTGCATTTCCTGTGTTGTACTGCACTGTGGTGATACCCGGTAGGCTACCGGTTGTACTCTAATATTATAGCCAATACCGTACCTATCATATTAAAGCAGCTTATCTATTTTTTCGCCCCACGCTACTTACCTATGGGATAGAGGGGGAGACAATGAGGACAGCCATGCACACTTCAGGGGAAACTATGTGCACGTGCATACATGCATACATACATATATATACACACAAAACATGCATGCACAGGCGAACACAAGATAGTCAATGTTATTCACAGGCACATCAAATGCCGGAAAAACAAGTTTCAAGAGTTTCAAGAAGCAAAGCAAGTAAGCTCGGAAGAAGCCGAAGTTTCATGAAACGAAGCGACGATATAATCTATGCACGGCGATGATAGCGAACCAACGAGCCCTTCCTTCCTTCCTATCTACCCCCTCCCCAGCTTCCGGCCGGTTCCTGTGCCGCCTGCATTTTTTCCGCCCCGGCCGAGTTAGCTACAGACGATCGCACTCCTCACTAACTACGTTTCCGTATCCCCGATGAAAGCGGAAAGTACGGAAAGAGAAAATACTTCCCTGGTGTGTATGAGATGCCACAGAAGCCTCATGGGGCGAGAGAACAAGATGTCTTTCCAGCACGGCGCTGTTCGGAGACTCCGCGGTGTTTTGGTCACATGATATGTACCAGGACTTAGGGCGAACTAGCAAAATGAAAGAAATGGTGAGCTGGTCTGAGTGGGAATTGATCAACTTCGTCGGTGTGTGTTGGATTGTTCTACGTTGGACCATGCGGGACAACGACTTGCTGAAGGAAGGAAGGAAGGAAGGGGAATTGTGATGATGCTGATGATGATGATGATGGATGATGATGGTGATGATGAATCGCATAACACCGGCTGTATCGCCTCGCCTTTCCCGCAGCTATAATGAGTCTAACTTACAGGTATATTTCCCTACTCTCTGAAAAGCTACCCATTCGGAGTAGAGCATGATATAGCGCAGCATTGTAAATCATTACCATCCCAATCATCCCTTCGATCGTCCCGCATAAACTTACCTCCAGCCCCGTTACGTTGCCCTATCCACCCCATTCATCCATCCATCCATGCATCCTTCCCAAAACGGTGCCTTCTCCAACAAAACCAAGGACCAATCACCGCTAACTACTCAAAATCTTACACAAACAAGTATCAGAAGAAGAAGAAGAAGAAGAAGAAGACTTGCAACGTTACACAACACAACTGCCAAGCCAGTTTTATATAAAAAAAACCCCCCTGTCACACTTTTTAAGAACCCCTCCACAAAATACAAGCATGATGATTGAAAAAAAAAAGGGGGGGGGGGCAGCCACTCCGTCAATCTCCATGGCGGAGCCATGGCTGCCACGTGTGTTTTCCCCCTCCGGTACCCGACTTTTCTTTTTCCTTGCTTCACCCACACACACACAAAAGTTGCAAAAGTGCAAAAGCGCAGAAGCCGCAGTGCTGCTGCGAGGAGAAGGAAAGGAAAAAGAGAAAAAAAGGCATCCAATCGCGCTTACGGCTGCCGGCTCGCTAGCTGGGCTGACCATTTATTTATTTTTACGGTAAAAGCTGGATGGATGGGTGGGTGGGTGGATGAATTCCATGGCTCGCACAAAATGGGCTTTGGCGGAGCGGAAGAGAAAGAGAAGAAAGAAAAAAAAAAGTGCGGGGTGTGTTTGTGTGTGTGTGGCTCGATCTGCACGAGCCTTACATTTTTTTTCTCTTTCTTTCTTCCCTAATGATATCGTCGTGAGTGCAGTACCGTAGTATTATAGGGCGGAGATGAGGGCGGGTGAGGGAGGGAAGGATGAGGCTTGGTATCATATGTATCATACCTCTACTATAGCTGTGTGTGGGGAGATGGGAAGTGGGGATCTACATACGGCGGGCCACGTCGAGGAACTTTTTTATGACTGAAGTGAGCTCTGAACTAAATGAACTGAGATGGATATCATATTGTGGATTAATTAATTGGTTGGATGTATGGGGAAAGGCGACAGGTGTCAATCTGTTATGATGATGATCTACACAGGATCAACCGAGCTTGCGCAGGGCAGGGCGGGGCGGGCAGGGCAGAAAGAAGAGGAAGGAAAGTATCGAAACGTGAGATGCGATGGCCTCGCGATGGGACTTCCGCGATGAACCGGGGGGGTCATCATACTGGTAACAGGGAAAGGGAGGGATCAACCCAATCGATAAATATAGAAATACCCGACCACGATCTGGTTATTGTCATCCCAGAAAAACTTGAATTGCACAACTTGACATGCGACAGATCATTTTTTTTCGTTCTTTCGTTTTTTGCACTTTTTTGGTAGAGGAGTAGAGCGGCCGTGGATAAAACATCGCGCGGAACTAGAGTGGGAAAAAAACGGCCGATCTTATCATAACTCGATCGGTCGGGCATTGGAATATGCAACCTCCTTTTTTTTCCCACATACTTCGAGTGGTCCAGAGCACGTAATTGTTCGGAGTTCACTCCAACCCACAAAAAGGAAGAGACGGAGGTAAAAAAAAATTAAAAAAAAGCCAAAAATAATTACCATCATCATGCCGTCCCCACGTACCGTATGATACCGTACTGTGTTTCCCCACCGATACACACGTGTAATGGGAAATCCCGAAGGAAGAACCGTGGAACATTTGGGGCCTGCCAAACCGTCATGATGCCGGTCGGTTATCCACGCAGCAGGGTTCAAGCAAGTAAAAGTGAACGAAAGAAACGCCAAGCTAGATCAAGTCAAGCCACCCCTCCTACCTTCCATTCCTTCCTTCCATGGAAATGCGCAAAGCACAATTACAGCTCGCACTCGGCGCAGCCCAGCCCCACCACACACACCCGCAAGCGAAAAAAACTGCGGTACAAGCGTGAGAGAAAGTGAAGAAAAAAAAGATGGTGCAAGTTAGGTTCAAACTCGGAACCGACCGCCAGCCATGGTCGGCACTAGCTTTGTTTGGTATTAGTGGGATAAAGATGGTTAGGCGTGTGGGATCGCGTGGTTTTTTTCACCCTTTTTCTTTTTCTCGAAGTGTGCTTTTGAATCTACAAGTACCGGAATCGCGGCTTAATCTATCGGGTGGTTATGCCGCACGCTGTCCATAGAGCTCGGTGAACTGCGAGCATTAGATCGTACTGCCCTTTGCTTATCCATTTGCTATGCTAATCCTTCATTTCTGTAAGATCAATTGCGCAAAGTTCAGCCTACTTTTCTCTTTTCCCTCCTTTTTTGAGCTGGCTCCAGGGCTACCATTGATCCCGGTGATCGATTTCCAAGTCACGGAATTTCTCCACAAGAAATAATGCCAGAAATGAAGAGGGGTGAACCGGCGGGGATTGGCCGCATTGGGTTGATACCACTGATCTGGGACTCTGGGCCGGTTTCTCAATCGGTCGGTTCGTCCGTCGGGGAATATCGCGTATCTTGCGGGCAGCCATGTTTTCTCGAAAACAGTTTAGAAGGTACGAGTACTATATTCTTAGGATAATATCATAAAGATTAATATCCTAGCTCTCACATACCGTACTCGTACTAGCATCTGGACCGTTACCATACCGGTACCGTAGTAGTAGAGCGGTGCAAGGATTGTGGGGAAGAAAAGAGAATCCAGGCCCTGAGGAGGGCCCACCCATCCATCCACAAAACTCCACCCGCAGACAAAAAAAGTTTTTTTTTTCAATATCCCAAAAACCCTTCCAGAGCTTCATTCCAAAAAAGCAAAAGGGGGGAAGGAAAGAAAGGGGGAGGAAAAGTCTACGCCGCAACCACATGAGCTCGCTGCATGATCCTATTGGCTGGATAAGCTGCACTTGCAGAACGTTATCGATAGAGCCAAACTAAACTCCGTTCGTTAGCTACCGGCATTGTGGGGGGGGGACTTCTAGAATTGTGGTTTTGTTTGTTCTGTAGCACAGGATTTCTAGGTCTGGGATGGAGGTACCGGTGTGGTTGAGGAGCGTAAAGTCCGATGCCCCGATAGGGTATTTTTCTTATGGTTTTGGAGGGGGGAGAAAGTTTGTTCTCGGGTCAAGACGAGGGGAGTTAAGGTACAATAGACCGATATTTACTCTCGCTAGTTAACGAGACGCTACCGGTGGGCACAGTAATTTGGACTATTATACTTGTAGGTGCTGGAGTATGTACAACACGTTCGTTCTGAAAGATTGGGGTTTTTCCCTCGTTCTATCCAGGTGATGCTTATTTCAAGTGTCCAGGGTCAAACTGTTCATCGAATCGCTGGGTCGGCCGATAAAAAGAAGAAGAAAAAAAGACTCGGTCGGTACGGGTGTCTACCATCGCGCGTGGTTGTCCATCTATCACCGTGTGTGCAAGAGAGGTCTGACAAATCCAGCATCCCCTAATTGTCGGTGCCTGCGATAAACTACCCGTACACTCCTTCTCCCCGGCACGTCCCGGTAATCAAGGTAGGTGCAGATAGCCTTTTTTTTATTTTTTATCTTCGATTATCTAGATCTTAGTATGATAGCTCTAAGCGGGCGGATGCGGTAGGGATGTCCGGTGGCATGATAACTAGATAAAGTAAGGTGAGGCAAGATGGTGCGAATTGAGTTCACTGTCATGGAGGGGTCTTTTTCTCTTTTTCTCTCTTTTTTTTCCTCGCTACCCTGCTGAGCGTGGCGTTTATTAATCTATATATTTCACGGGTCGACCAGCTTTGTTAGCGCCCGAGGAGTAGCGGATAGTGATGGTACGTAGTTACGGTAAGCCTAGGTGGGGAGTATCGGAGGCTACCCAACTACGGTCGGCAAGGGGTGGGGTTGTGTTCCGGGCAGCTATGCATCCTACTCACTGTGGAATGTGGTAGGATATGTAAGCTGCATTTTTACGTACCCACATATTTTCAGGCGGGAATTGACCTGTTCATACATCATCAACTTCTTGGATCTCATGTCTTAATTCCGCCGTCTGTCCGTCCCGCCCGCTGAACAGAGACACGGGGCGGGGCGGGGACAGGTGGGCTCGGGGTTGCCGAGAAATTAACACTCGTGGGCGTTGGCAAGCTGGAGAATTGAAAAGAAAAAAGGCCACACAGTGCAGTTATGCACTGTGGTTGTTCTCCCTGTCTATCTCTACATGGTTTGTCGTGTGATACTGTGCGAGCGAACACTTGCTCCGTCTTCCCCAACAATTAGGCAAAAGGAAATAGAAAGGGTGGGAGTGATTGATTGGTTGATTGAGATAAATTTCTGTTCCGTGGAGCTGGTAGAAACGAATCTGCACCGTAGAAATCCAGCACAGCGGCTGCATGCGATACGTTGACAATGCAGGCGCGATGGATGGATGAGGTGGGGATGGCAGTGGAGGGAGGGAGGGAGGCCTGGGCCCAGCGAGCGGGGGAAAGCGGTGGCTTGTACCGAGATCGGGCGTTGGAACTTGGAAGGGGAAATGTATGCAGAACTACGGTAAATGCAAGAATGAGAGGCGCGGTCTGAAAAAAGTACTTTTCAGCGCAAAGCAAAAGTGAAATGATTTGATAATCCCTTGAAAGAGTACCAATAAATTAGAAGGAGCGGAGATGTTAGTGGTTGGCTGTGTAACCGATTTTTTCATGGGCGAGTCCTCAGGCCTCGGCTTCAGTTCTTTGCTGGGTAAATTTTCCGTCCCTGTTGCAACGAGCGTTGCAACCCCGGAAGGGAATTTGACGTTTTACATGCTGCGTATGATACACCACAATGTACTGTACTGCCACAACGGGCGCAGAAATTCCATCATTACCGTACATACTTGGGCACTGGTACAATACATGTGCTGCAACTTCGGTCCCTTTCCATCCGTTCTTTCTAAAAATGGGCCCTAGACACGCATCGCACTCCGATCTCGCCTAAGTAAGTTTGGCTCTACCAGAGGAACTTTAAGCATTAAGAAAAGAAAAAAGTAATAATAATATTCTTGTGATGATTTTGGGCAGGAGAAAGGAGGGAGGAACCGAGATTTCGAATTTTGGTGGGGGGTGGGGATCCCTTTTCTCTTTTTCCTCGAAATTCCAGGGATTTCGGCCGTTCGTCCAACGTGCTGATGTTGAAAATTGGTACAAGTACGATAGGGCTCCAAGTCGTCGAGGACGGTGCCAAGCCAGTCTGTCCTGTCTAAGGGCGAGACGGTCTCGTCCTTTGTCCTCGCCCCGTCTTGGATCGACCGGAGACTGGGTCGTTCGCAGGGCCGCAGGCTGGATGACCCTGTCTTTCTGGTTGGTGCATACCCCTAATGCAGTTGGTGTGAAATCCTTTTGGTGTGTGTGAGGCTGGAAAAGAGGGAGAAATTTTCTGCGGTTGCAGCCGCAGAGTGTATGGGCCATGTCCGCTTTCTTGCTTGGCTTCCTCTTCCATCTCTTCCCTACCGTCGACCAGACTATGACGCAGCTCAGTTTTTTCTTCCCCTTCCACAGCCAGGAGGGAAACGACCCTTCATCCACATATAATATGCCCACGATGTGCAATCATATCTCCTTCAGAAACCAAAAACATAATTCCTTGCTTCAACCGGAACAAGGTGGTCCCGACAGACGTTGCCTGTATTCGACCTCATCAGCTGCATCCCATTTCGCCCCTCAGCCCCTCAAGTACGACGACGACTAGACGACGACGATAGTCTACAACTATCACAGGGTACTGCACTTGTCTGGCTTGCACTGGTCCTCCTCCTCAGCTCCCACTGCTACAGACAACACCTCGATAATATCGCCGATCAAATCCCAATCGCCATTGAAAAAAACGAACGAAAGAGCATTCGCAATCATTGTCCTGGCTTAGTGGTCTCCGAGGTTCTCCCACGGCTTGCTGTATGCTGCTACATATATCTATATCTATAAGCTTCTAGTAAGTTCCACATTCTCCCCCGAATCCATCAAAGAACACGCGCGCACACATACACACGCAGCCCACACAACGAGAACGCAAACACATCCTCTCCCCAACAGCTTTTTGCTGCTCCCCCTTGCCTGTCTCCTAGTCCTCAACTCAATACCAAATCATAGCGTGTCTATTACTCACACCTTTCCCCTCCATTGTTCCTCCCCCACCCCTCCAATACATAGACTATCCGCTGCTTTTAGATCTAACCCAATACCTAGACTACTCTACAGCGTCATCGACCCTATCCGGAATTCCGAGCCATCCACAGACTGAATTGTCATCCTACCTTCATAAAGGCTCTTCGCCCTCCCGAGCCGAGCTTTAACTCCCTCTCCGACAACATCCACTTCTACTATCATGCGAGCTCCGTCACCCTCCCGTCAGTATTCCTACTACTCAACAGCCCCTTATATCCTGAACTACGCCTCCGTCTATAACCCTTCGCCCTCCTCCCTCACCGATTCCCAGAAGAGACAGAAGCTACAAGAGTTCGACAACGGGTTTATCGATTACGAGTCCTCAATAGACTACACTCTCCCATACAACTCGCTCCCTCAACCCTCAACCCGACATATTCACCTGAATTCTCACATCAATTTACAAAGGGCTTCCGAGCCCGCCTCACCTACCACTCTATCTACCCGCTCCCCACCTTCCCCTTCTCACCCAACTATCATGCCTACCGAGCAATCCCCGCAAGACTTTCAGCTATACGATGATGGATCGCATATCTCCGCGGGTCACCATCAAAAGCAACAGGTTAATCGGAGATACGATTCGGTCCACTCCTTTGAGCATAGGGCCTCTCCTACACCGAATTCGAGGTTTGGAAATGGATTCCCCACGACTGTACCACAGTCCGAGTCCCATACTTCAAGACCCGGGTTGCCCTACTACTCCAACTTTCGACCCGACAACGACTTCTCGAAGCCTCCCGCGCAGCAACAACACCAATACCTTCAGGCTCTCCCACAGTTTAGGAACCAAGGTTCGAACATGGTCCAAATGATCCAAACACAACATCACGGTTCGGATGACGAAGATCCGCCAGCGCTCTCGCCTCATACCCAGAGTCAGTTTTCTGCCTCTTCGAGACCTTCCCTATCGGATGTGGATTTACATTCCCCTGCTACGCCCATTGCTTCGCCGGGTCCGAACGATGGCGCTGAGGGATGCGGTGCTCCAGTGCCTGCAGTTAGTGAGGATTCCTCTTATCTAGTTGAAGCATGGATAGAACATTACTTACGATCCGAATCAGACATCCGCACTCCCACTCCTAAACTTGGTCGAACATTTTCCGACGCAATTCAAGACGAACTCTTTAATCCTGGCATTGCGCCTGGCACTTCAATCACTTCTCAGTCGATGCAAGAATCGAACAATATGAATTCCAAGCTCCCGACATTTCTTCACCAGGCGCAAACACAGCACTCGATGGCTCGCGCGACCCCCCCGATCACTCGTGGCCACTCACCTTTCCGTGCCAATTCGCCCTTCCACCCCGCCGTCGCTAGAACTACCCAGTTCCCCCTGCCCCAGTCACCTTCAAGAACTACTTCATTGTTACCTGTGGGTTTTGGCACTGCCCGCGCTCAACGAGAGCAGGAGGCCGAGAGGGAGGCCGAGCTCCTCTCTCAACAGATTCAACAGGAGTTTGGCCACGGTGGCGAGGCGCCCAAGACCATTTCGCCCAAGGACGCCTACGTCGATTATTGCGAGCCCGAAGAGGAAGACGTCAAAGGCAGCCTTTTCCCTCAAGATGATGCGTACTCTCAGGATGGAAGCGCTCATGGCGGAAGCTATAGGAGCTCTGCTCACGGTGATGATGACGTTCAATCTGATCACAGTTTTGGCATCAAGACCGAGGAGAGCTTTGGTAGCATGGCTACTAGTAGAAGGGAGAGCGACGTGAGCATGAACCTCAGCCCTCAGCTTTATGCTGGCAATGGCGGCCAACAGTACGCACAGATTTGCTTTCCTTACCCAGCTTCCGTCCCTGAGGAAGAGCATGATTACGATTACAACCCCGCCAGCTCGCCAAACTCGAAGCCGGCTGAGTCGAGGGCTAATGGAGGCGTTTACACTTGTACGGTTCCCGGCTGCACAAAAAGGTTTCCTACCACCGCCAAGATGTCGAAGCACAGACGTGAAGCCCACAGACAATCCACTCCGCTTTCGAGTATCAAATCTCATCACCCCGGCCCTCACAAGTGTACTCGGATTAACCCTACCACCAATAAGCCTTGCAACACTATCTTTTCCCGGCCCTACGACCTCACTCGCCACGAAGATACAATTCACAATACAAACAGGCAGAAAGTTAGATGCGAGATCTGTAACGACGAAAAGACGTTCAGCAGACAAGATGCCCTTACTCGCCATAAAAAGGTAAAGCACCACTCTGATCTATAATCGTGTGCGCGCATGTCACCGGATTGGAGTCGCGCCTCTCTTGGTGCGTCATCACCAAAGAAAACGCGGCCTCAATCCGGCGACATGTAAGTGGAGTCCGGATCCCGCTCTGCTCTCAGGCGTTCGAACTTCACTCCTCTACCTGCGTTCAATGTGATGGCACAATTTGCTAATATAATGGATTGTCTAGGTTAAGCACGGAATCGACAAATAGGGCTATTTCCAGAAAAATATAGAATCGCTTCGCTTCCGTCGATGATGATGGTGACGATGATGAGCACTCCTTCTCGTTGAAGCACATTCTCTCGAAAATCCTGTTGCAAGCGATCGGCAGGTGGGACGATCGACAAAAGCGCACCCACACGCACATGTTGCTCGCCTCACGCTAAGGATGGAAGCAGCCATGGAAAGAAAAAAATCACTTGTCCTTTGCCAAGACATGGCAGTATAATGCCGTATGACGTCACTAAGTCCGACCACTTCACTCACCCTTGCGGTCGGGTCCGTTTTTGATTTTTTTTTTCTGTCCTTTTCTCAATTCTTTTTGGGGGGAACGAGGTTTTTTTTTCCATTCCTTATTCTCATACAAAAACAAATATCCGGCGTCAATCATTTTTGGAAGTACTCTCCTTTCTCCGGAGTTTATTCTTTCTTCATCCTTCCGCACATCTTTTTCGATTCCATTTTAGCAATAATTTGGCTTTCTATTCTTATTTTTCTTGATTTGGAAACCTGGTGGTAACATTGGGCAGGTTTTTATGCTACGGGTTTTATTGGTCGATCGGGTTGCGGGTGCATAATATTTTTCAGTCATGGCAGGGCCAGCACCCGTCTTGATCTTTTTATCATATCATGGCTGTCTTTTTATGGCAACGTACTGGTTACTTGTATTCGCCCTATACTTTTTCCTTTACTTTGTGATTCTATTTTTTTGTTTTAGAAAGACCGACGAGTTTTTTTTCTACGGAAAGGAAATCACAATCATGGAAAGGATGGCGTTCTATTGCTTTTGTTTTTGCGATTGCGCACTTTGCTTTGGCTTTGAATTTTCGCTTTGCTTTTGGGGTTGCCTGGTGTTTGTTGCTTTGTATATTCTATGCGCGAGTATGATTTGCGTCTATCTTATGCCTGTACAAAATTGTTGTATGTTGTATGAATATGTACGAGTATAAGGATGGCTTAGAATTTTGGGGGTTGGTAGAATTTATTCGCTACCGCTACTAATTTGGAGTTTTTGAATTGGAAATGGTAATTTATACTGCGCTATGGTAATTTAATGCTGAATGTAAAAGTCTAGTTTTAAAACTATAGAGAGGGGGAAATGACCACGCCTAGCTATTATACCGTGATATGCTCAGAGATAATCTGTTAAAGAGCTTGAATGGAACTCTCGACTCTCAACATTCCATAAAAGCAGGGGAAAAATATGGCCTACCCTTACGGTTTTGTTAAAAATATGATTACTCCGTGCTATGCTAAATTTGTATGTATGTTGGGCCCTGCATCACGCACTGCAGATCCATCGAATGTTCCCAGCGAACGAGCCCAAGGGGAAAGATAAATTTTTCACCCCTCACCTCGCTTATGATACTTCATCGCGCCGTAGGGTGAATCAACCTCCATCCGCGCAGGCCTTGGGCGTTGTGAGCCCGACGCTAACATTCCTAGAAAGCTGCTGGACCGTGCAAGCAAGTCCCCAGGATGGGCCCGTATCATATAGAGGGACGAGGATGAAGAGAAGCAATAAGAACCGGCCATCACAACACAAGCACTCGCACCCGTAGGGCTTGCTTTCGGGGAGAGAGAAAGTAGGGTACAGTTTACATGATAGATCAGTTATAATAGTTAGTTTTGTTAACGATGGGAAACACAATTAGCAAAAAGTCCACCAACAAGCCAAGATCCAAAGCCAATTTTAGTTCTATTCGTAAATTCACCCATGCCCATCATTATCCTTCGTCTACGCCATCATAACTGTTCGTAAGTAGATCCCCCCCCCCCCTCCACCCAACACCCCAGTGCACTACGTGCATGGTACGTTCGGACCTGTAATAAATGACGGCACAAAAACATCATCCCGATGGGCCAGAATGCAACCCTCTCCTGCAATGGCGTTAGCTACCTTTGTGGCTTGTAGCTAGCTATCATACTAGTTGTTAGTCGGTGGGAGGATAATTATGTCATTGTGAAGATCGACGGGGTTGTGCCACACTTTGTTTTGACGGTGGGTCTTGGGTCTTGGGTCATGGGGGCTCACTCGTTTTGGATGATGGGGGGGTATGCTTGGGGGGGCTTTGTGGGAGGTTGGTTTGTTTTTGGCTTGCTTGCGATCGTGATTTTTGGTTGGAGGGTTTTACGGAGTTATGGGTGGTGGCGGGTATGATAGCGTGTAGAGGTCATGTATGTGGAGGGTGTTTTGTCGTCGGGTATTGGGGGTGTTTTCCCGGGGGGGGGGGCTTGTCACTATAGTGCTGTAGTAGTAATCTTTTTTGATTTGGAACCCCGAGTCAGGAGTACCATTTTCACTGAGAAGGGGTGCTCTCCCAGCTGTGGGGTTGTTGGATAGGGCCTCTCTTTCTTTTAGGGTTCGAATGGTAAGGTACGGTAAGTTACCATACGATACAATACGGTAATATACGGTAACGTACGGTAAACTTACCATGCGCCGTTTGCCGACCGTCATAAAGTTCCATATCATGATCTTGGATCTTAGTGCGATACTCATGTCATAGCCAAGAATGCCTAGCGGTAGCTGATATTTTGTGGGTTGGGTTGCTTCAGCTTGATAAACACAGAGGGCAGAAGACAGGATTACCTAACATCAGAATCTAAGGTGGGAGAGGCCGTTTTCCGGTATTTTATCTGCCTAGTGTAATTTACGTAATTTACCGTATGGTATCAACCGTGTAAGGTACGGTAACGTACCGTATTTTTCGAACACTACTTTCTTTCCCCGGACCCACTCTGATAGGCATATATCATAGGTTGATACTTGACTTGAAGAGTTAGCCCAGATTGAGTATTACGCCTAACGCATGTCGGTAGTAGAGTCCTGGGGCTGGTGAGGCCCAGGACTGCTTTACCGTAAGAGTCAAGCCCGTATAAGTCCTCCAGCGACTTGATTTTTTTTTTCCCCCTCCCCCCCTTCTCTTCCATTCCCTTCCATCATGCTGAAAGGATTGGTAAAACCCAAACCTATTGAACGGCGATTACCCAGGCCTACAAAAGCGGCGAGATATCGGTGGCGGCCTCGACCAGTGGTCCTGAAAGATTAGAAAAAGCCAGTGCAATGATTCACTCACTCTCTATAAAGTTAATGTATCCACCGAGAACCTGCGCATCTCGTATCCGTCCGTCCTGTAGAGTGCGTAAGTCAATTTCCTGTGCCCCTCCACATGAATCTTTTTTTCCTTCTTTCCGCTATCACGCCTTAATTACTATCTCCCCTCAGGCCCACACCTTTCACGACCACCACCCTCACAGTCATCCGTTACCAAGCGGTCCAAGCAACGGGTGATTTCCCATGACCATGACAGAACGCCTCACAACCGCAGTCAGCAACCCACCAACACCACGGAGAAACCCCGCACAGATTATCCGAAATATATACCGTGTGACAAAGGATTACTCCAAACGCGTCATGCCTACTTTCCAAGCGTCAAGCCCTCGCTTATTATATTATTCACAAATATCGGTGGTTCCTGAGAGTCGTATCAAGGGGTTCTCCCAGTAAAATTCCCCCGGCCCCGTCTCGCGGACCGATGACTGCTCCGGCTGGCGACCCATTTTCCTCGCGAGCCGATGGACCCCACCACACCACCACACCACCACACCACCACACCACCACAACCCAACAAACCAATCAACGCGAAGCGGAAACGGAATATCCATCAGTCCGATATCGCTAAACATTTCCCTTCACTGTTCTGTGGATACTGTACCTGTATGCATGTCATGTCATGTCGTCTTCGCGATGGTAAGTCTAATTTACGATACGATACGATACGATACGCGAGCGGTCACAAACTGTACGGACTGTATTACCCTGGCGGAGTCATAGAAATGATTGATCGATGCTGAGATATCGTCTGGTCGGTCGACCTCCTGGAGCAGGGCTCGTTGTTGTCGTGTGTTGCAGGTGGGTAGTAGACTGGACACTTGGTCTTTGCAGAGAGGATCAAGACGCGTCGGGGTTCCCGGGCCTGCAGTACGGTCCCGCCATGAACTTACGAATCTCGACTGACGCGCAACTGAGCTTGGCTTTCCCCCCCTCACTGCCCGGGCACGGGAGGGCGGGGCGGGCGGTGCTCCATCCCGTGACCTAATAATATCCCATGGGGATGATTAAGCCCACCGGACCAGTGCTCTTTGGGGCGCCGTCCCGTGCTCAGGTGTGTGGCTCATGAGCGGGTGCCCACCTCTCCATCGCCGGTACGTGGCGTGGGGGCGGTGCTACGCCACGCCACCCCCTGCATCAGTAAAGATCACTCGGATATCGTTGGTACAGTACCTTGCTCTCAGCTATGATACTATAGAAAGAAGAGGATAGTTATGTGCAATTTGGTGACGTGGAGCATTTATCCATTTCGGCGCTTTTTGTTTTCTTAACGCCGAATGGGCGCGGTTGGCTTTTGGGTACGGTGGCCCTAAGGCTCAAGTTGGTCAGGTACAACAACAACTGCGCGAATACCAGGGGAGACGTTTTCGCACGGTACTCGTACAGTACGGGGATTATCCTGCTGGCTAACCTTCCGTCCGTCGGGTGCTTGTACGCCTCCTCGGCCGGAACCAGATTACAAATTTACACTTCGATAAAACAGTTTTTCTGCCTTGTACCATACAACGTATCGTACGGGGGGTGGTGCATCACGTGACATATGCATCGCCGGTTTTCGGGAGGAGAGAAAATTTGTGTGCCCATTGGAGAAGATTTCGGAAAGAAAGAAAAAAGTGAACAGTTGGCACAAGGCTGTGAGTTTATCTCTTTTGGATAACAGTCCACCGGGATTCGGACGTCGGATGATCACCGGGTGGAAATTCTTTTTTTCTTCTTTTTTTCTTTTTCCGCGTTAAATCCGCGGATTAATCAGCACCATAACTTTTTAATCTGCCCGTGAGGAAGAGTGAATTGGGCCCTTATGTCATAACCTAGGTTGCATGCAACGGGTGAGCCCGGTCTTGTGTAAGAAAGATATTATGATACGGTAGACTATCATACCAATATCAGAGGCTCGTCACACCATGACATAGTTTTGCGCGACAATATTACTGTATCATACCATACCGCACCATATCATACAAAGAAAATTTTTCCCCACCGAGCCTTACTTGAATGAATTGTTAATAACTCGTATCGCAACAAATGAAAACTTTCTCAAGAGTATGATATCTCGTACCGTATGTTGGTGAGAAGGGAAGGGGAATGGGGAAAGGGAAGGAAGGCTCTAGTAATTTCGGAGCCCCGCCCCGATAGCTAAATGCACATTTTGCCCGGTAAAACGCTCATCGGTTGCTCCCGGACTGTTGGATATATATCTCTGATAATAATATTATTGTTATGATACTTGAGTATTACTAATTAGTTAATTCCTCTACGCTTGTTGGTCACTTTTCACTATGAAGGGGGGGGGTTTTTTTTATAAAATTGTTGAGGGGATGGTGAAGGTCGTGGAGGTTTATATTATTATGTATTGTTCTCGATAGGTTTTTTTGGTTATCGTACTAGTGATCGTAGTGGAGGGCGGGGAGGAGGAGGAGGAGGAGGAGGAGGAGGAGGTTGCATTTTGGTTTAAGTCCATGGTTTGCGGCGTTATGCTGTTACCGGTAGCGGGTAGGAGAGGCGGGGGAGGCGGGGGAGGCGGGGTTTGAACTCATCCCTGGCTTGGTCCGGCGGGCGGGCGGCTAGTGGGGCTCAGTGTTTGCTTTGTCAGATTATTCGTTCCTTCTCACCTGCTGACTGAAATGGTAGTGTGTGATGTTCGCTGTATGATAGCATTGGTATCATATCTGGGTTCGGGTGATAATGTACTGCATGGTACTGTATGGTATCGTGGAAGATGTATGACATACCGGTACTCGAGTATGATACTGATTTTTCTTCTTCTCTACCCCTCTTTTTTTTTCTTGCTAGGGGTATTTCGAAGGCCGGGAAGGAGATTACCTTATTAGTTTTGTAGGAGATGGCATTGGACGCCTTGTGATTGGGGATTAGTGGATGGGGCTAACTTTGGGAGCGGGCGATGGGTAGTGATATTCTTGAGCGGGAATCTATTTATCGAGATGTGGATAGGGATGTTATTTATAGTACAGGTAAATTTGTTTGATTAATATTTCAATTTTAGCAAGTTCTACTGCTTGATAGGCATTTGGTTAAATAAAGGACATAAGATATTAAAGGAAAATAATGATAAAAAGTAACGCTATGTGGATGAAAACATGGCTTCAGCGAAACAACAGCAGACATCGTATCTTATGAACAGAAAGAACCAGATTGCATCTTTATCACACCACCACCACCACCACCACCCACTAAACATGCGGAAGCCAGAACAGATCCCCCACCTCTGTCAATCCCCTCTCATCTCTGCTTTGCCCTGGCCCTCGTTCACGCTAGCATTCGAATCCCCTGCTTTATTCCTAGCCCGCTTCTTCGCCAACCGCTCATCTCCAACCCTCTTCGCCCAGTCATGCAGCCTCCCGCCGGGGAGGCAGTAATGGAAGATAAGGAACACCAGCAGGATCGCTCCCAGGATAGAGCCCACGATCGCAAACACGACCCTCCAGCTTACGGAGTTGCCGGGTACTGACATTCCGCCCCCTCCTCCGCCGCCGCCACCACGGCCGCCCTTGCGTTTCGTTAGGGGGTGGGCGATTATTGTTGTTATTTGCAGGAGGAGAGCAAGGAGGGAGAGAGGGGTGGGCATCATCGCTATATGTGGAGGTACGTGTAGCTTAGATGTTTCTAGTGGAGTGTAGGCAGGAAGGTTGGTATCTCGATTAATGTTTATACGACCGAGACGGATCTTTGGAATGTTATATAGTGCCGAATGTATGGTATTGCGGTGTCGATGACAATGACAGCAAGTGGTATCGCACGACAAAACCGAACCTCAAAGACCTCTTTATACCCCACACCAGCCCCCCCCCAGGCTTCCAGCACACTCTCGTCGTCTAACTCTCGCCTGTGGCTATATCTCTATCACCTCACTGCGTCGACAGGCCAAGTAAATAGTGGTGTCCTAGCTAGACAGTTAAGCCTTCGACGTGCCTTCAGTCAGCCTCCCCTCGGAAAGGCGGTTGAAGGAGTGGGTTGATGCATGATGTACTGTACATCGAATAGAGCACCCAGCCGGAGGCAGGCGCGACATGTAAGGTATTGCACTTCTCAGCCTCCAGAGGGGAGCAAACTTTTGTTTGGTCTAGTCACAAGAGGCATCGCGCATTACTGCTTGAACTAAAGTGCTGAAAAGAAACAGGCACGAAAGAAAAAAAGAACGGTAAAGGTCTCCCATACCACCTATTTTCATGCTTTATCCCTACAGTACCACCCATCCCTCTGATATCACAATTTTATTAGATGATCCTATGATGGTCGGATAAGCTAGTTCTAGTTTAAGATAGATGTTGGTAACTGGTTAATTACAGAATATCACTATACTATATTGTAGCAATTCTCAATGGGAATACGGTTATTTAGGCTTACAGGTTCAATTTAATTGCTAGCACTATTAGAACAGCAAAGTAAGCTGAGCCGTAGAGGGGAAAGGATGGAGGCCAGCAGGAGTCAGGGAGGGGTTCACATCAGCAAGGATGGAAGGTAGCGACAAGAAATGGATAAAATGATGGTATTACAATTGACCGGAGTTGCTTGAGGGAAGAAAATCGGCTGAGGAGTTTCCGATCTATTTCTTTAGCCATCTGATAGCCTTGGGATTATCCGATGAAATTATGGTATGGGCGAGAGGGGTGATGCGGGAGGGATAAAACATGAAAATGGGTGGTCTGGGAGCCCTTTACCGAAAAAAGAAAGGAGAGTCACAAAGGAACAAAGAAGAGTTTCTAGCCCAGCAAAAGGCGGAATCGAACTGAATGAGAGCACTGTACGCACCGCAACAGTATGGGCGGAGGGAGAAGTATCGCTATCTACTAGTACCGGTACCGTGCCTAGCATAGACCATAGCCAGGAATTGTACTCACGATCCTACCCGCGTATGGTATAGCTGCAGATAATTAACTAACGGCTAGTGTGCATGTTGTGGCTGGACTCAACCCCTACTGGGACTTTCCATTCGCTCTAGACGGTAATAGGCATGGTACTAATGATTCCCAGGCCGGCGGACGAGCAGCGCTTGTAGCGCATATGCTATCATACGGTACTTCCCGGGGCAGTTACTCACTCCTCGGTCAGGCTCAGATTTGCTACGGTGATCGTTCCATTGTGGCATGCGGTCGAGCGCCGTAGCTACCGCACGTCCCATGATTCGGACCCTTTTTTCTTGGGACCTGGTGGGTGGTGGAGATTACTGAGGCGCTGAGGTGCTCTTTGGGGGGAAGGAAGGATAGGTAGGGTTAGGGTGCAACATTGCGATCCTGTGGCGTCTGGTGATGTCATAATGTCCCGGTTTGGGGTACGGTACCGGCATCGGGAAGTTCCCCGTCTGGTAAACGCTACAGTTTTGTTTGTACGATACTGTTACTCGAGTACCCTATCATGGCCGTAGGCTGTTGATTATTTCGTTTGAGTCCCTGTCGGGAGCTCAGTCTACTCTGGGCTCAACCAGCCAACATCTCGGCGCCTCTCAAAACCCACCGGGAAGTTTCAAAGGGTTAGGTATACCGGTATACAGTATCACTGCCTAGGTCGCGCTAACTCAACTCGTCCCGAATAGTCGAGTGGAGTGCCATCCTGCGAGCGTTTGCGGTTGACGCTGCGAGCAAGCCCCGATGGCTTGTATGCTACCGGTATGTAGTATACTTTTGAAGACCCCAGAAATGTCACTCATTAAGCTTAGACTGAGCGCGTGCGGTACTCAAGCAGTGATGCAGTACTGCCCTTGAGATATCTAACCCCAACCGCCATGCCTGAGGCTGGGGGTCAGTGGCGCACTGTAGCTGAGGCTTGTCGGATGGATGCCCAGTGGAACGGAGTGTGATGGTGTAGGTTGTGCACAGTTTGGTAGGTATCATCTGAGTCGTTGGGCAAAGTGCTGGACAGTGACCTGCTGTCTGGCTCACCGGTATGTTTTTTTCCGGCAGCGGAGTGTGAAGTTCATATCCACAAGGCATACTACTGCTGCATACCCCTGCGCAGTACTGTGCTTGAACGCTTGACTTCACCTTGGGCAGAAGTGCACAAACCTGACACTCCCCATTAGGTAGTGAGCTAATATCAGTGTAACCTCCCTCTCGATACAAAACCTTGTATCGTACCGCTCTGTACGAGTACTTGTATCCGGAAAAAGTATCTGAAAATGGGGTAAGTTTTTTTCGCTCTCTGGGTAGTTTCCATGATAGTCGCATTTTCGGATACTGATTGTTACGGTAGATGCGAGTGCCAGCGCAGTACTGTACTCAAACCTCGCGAGTGAGGAAACATGCTTCCCCTTCTCACCCCCTAGATCTTTTCCGAAGCCCCATTTCGGATGTTTGGAGGGGGGGTTCTTAAGTTCAGCACGGTCCAAGACTTCCCTATTTGAGCAATACCTACGCAAAAGTGGGTCTGTGTTCTCAGGAATCTCTGAAACTTTGGCCCTAAGGGGGGAAGAGAGACAGGAATCTGATCAGCCTGGCTCCCGAGTCTATACCCCTAAGGGAAATGGCGTATCTGTCTTAGCCAGTTTGGAATTTTCCTTTAAACGTCCAAATTGAGACACCAAAAGGGCTCTATTATTATTAATCAAACTATCCCCAAGCCTCAGACTTTGCGAGTACATGTAGTCTACCCGAGACGGATAATGTTTCTTTTCTACGATACGGGTACTGAGGAAATGAATACCCCCAGATCTGAATTGAACGCGGTTTTAGAAAAAATAGACGGGAGGGTGGATGGGACGTTTTGCGTTGCAGCCCCTTCGGTACCAGAGGTGTGATGGGGGGGAATTATTTGCGGGCGGGAGTCAAAGATCGGGTGAGGAGAGACTCGAGACGAGATCTTAGGGGTGTACTCGAGTATATAAGTGTTCGTAAAGTTCTCTTTTTCTTTTCTTCTAAAGTACTAGTATAACCTTCTCCGCAGCCCTCTTTAGTTCCTCTTTGTTTTTTTCCCATCCCCCATTCATTCGCCGCCGGCCGGATATCTTCCTTGTGCAGTACTGTGTACTCCTTTTTCTCACTTCATTCATTACATTCACTTGCAAACATGCAGTTCTACCTCCACCTTCTCCTTTTCTCTACCCTAGCCATCGCAGCGCCACCACCCCTGCACATCCGCCCAAAGCGCGCGCTAACCTTCCGCCAATACAACGATATGTCGATATCAGCCGGACCCGCCGGCAACGCCGAAGCAGAAGCTCAGGCAATCTGGACCGCGGGCATAGACCTGTCAGACCTTACCGCAGTCGCGGCGGCAGATCTAGCGATTCTCAAGGTTGAGCGGGAGAATGCGGAGAACGCCGAGACGGAGGCTTTTAACCCAGCGATTGAAGCTGCTAGTGGTGCTGCTGCGGAGGCATTGCAATGTGGGAAGATTAAGTATGCTTACCCTTATTGCTTTAGGGCGGCGGCGGTGGAGATGGGGTTGCTAATACGTGAGGGGATTTCAGGAATAAGGTCTTAAAGTTGACAGGCCTCGCCCAGATTCGGAGGATCGATCTGGCCAAGGCTCAGGCCGCCGGCAAGGATACGGCTAGCATTCAGGCTGCGTTAGCGGATACGGAGAAGAAGTTGGCGACTAACATTGCTATAGTGGGTTTCACCTCCTTTCTTTGCATGCTGAGTGTGTATTTCGCTGAGACTGATGGGCAAAACAGGACGAGGGAAGTGCGGGACAAGAATGTCAGGCGGTTGACTTTGTAGGTCAGACGGGGGTTTGAAGAAGGGATGACTGCGGCCCACCCACGTGTGGACAGGAGGAGATGAGCAAGAAGGAGAAATCCGAACACTGCCATTCATAGATAGAAATTAATCGTCTCGAATAATAGCTCATGATCAGACTTGCTATATCTCGTGGGAGATGTGCCATCCATACTTGTGCTCAGCCATCCGCGAAGTGAACATCTGTATCCGAGTGATGGAGGTCTAAGGCAGCCAATCGCATGTCTGCCAGTGGTTGTACTGGAAGTGAAATAAGTAGTGCAAACGGAGCTCTCGGCGCAGCAACAAGGTTACACTAATGATTGATCAGTAACCCGGGTGAGGGTTTATGGGGTTAGGTTTCGGTGATTCTATTATGTTTCTCTTCTGCCCTTTCCTTTTCCTTTTGGAAGCCTTGTTGGAGCCGATGTGCTTGCGGGAACGCGGGTTTAGAGCTGGCTATAAATTGTTCGCAATGCCCAGAAGGGGTGGTGAGTATATTATCTCCTAAGGCGGGTATTGGCGGTCTTTGACGGTATGAGTGAGGTGTACAAGGTGTGCAGAAGATGTTTTGTGTCATGTCTTGTCACCCGCTCACCACTTGCAAATCGATGGGTTCCTCAACTGGTGTGGGAGGAAGGCTGAGGTGCTAAAAAGCATCATGGGATCTTGCCGGGCACAGCTATTATCGTAACTCGGCGCTGGTGGTTCATGACTTACTCGAAAGTAGAGCCTCTCTACGAGCATAGAGGGATAAAAGAGAGTCTCTGATGGGAAATGCTATCCGTGGGGCTAATTTACCCCGTGGAGTATCCGTGCCCCTAACTTCGGTCCCGACTCCGCCTTGCTAAAAAAAACTCCGAGTGATATCAAATGACCTTCCACTAGGGCATTAGACTCGGTTTATTCCTCCTCCACGCTAGAGGACTATCATGGGACTACCACCGGTAGGCAAAGACAACCACAGCCTGTGTAGGAGACACTGTATTCCATAAATCACCCAATACCGTAAAACCTAGTGTATTATGTAATCCACTATCTCCGCTGAGCCGCTAATCTCCGTTAATCCTAGCATCGGCCTACGATAGGTCTAGTTTGACAGGATAATAGAATTGCGAACACGAGTTAACGAGATCCAACACACTCAGCACGCTCAGGCTTTACAGTGTGTGGAAAACGCTAATCCTTCTTAGGGATTTTGAATTTGAAGTGGAGATTAGGGGCCTGGCGGAGTTGATTATCCCTTGACCTGTTTTCGGTCACTAGGTTTGCTCCACCTCCTGACTCTAAGGGGCATAAACCGTGGTTTGTCTTCAACCGGGGGAAGGTCGAGTTCGTTGATTGGCTAGGTAGGCTTCCAGTGAGTGAGCTCCTTTCATAGGTGGTATTGAACTAATTGGGGCGATGTTCTTGCTTACGCTGCGCTAAATGGGGGGATTTGGCGCAGACGAAGGGATCTCGGCTTGTCTCTGCCGCACCCAGAGCCCCCAAATTCTTCCATTGCCAAGCAAAGGCCCGCGATCCCTGAAAGGCTTAACCAGATCTGTCACGTGGTAAGCCCGTGCGCAAGGCAGCGGGAATCAGAAGCCCGCGCAGACGGTAGTTGTTTTCACACAACAAACTCCATTTCAAAGCCAGAGAAGAGGGTCAAGGGAGGGGAAGGAGATGGGAAGGGAAGAGGGGGGAAGAGGTGGGGGGTTGGGAATTATAGAATATACAGATATTCGCGTATATCTAATCCCATTGCCCATCATAACTCCCGATACACAAGGCTCGGGGGTGATCACGCTGAGGAAAACTACTCGGACGAAAGTTCCAAAATGTATGCCTCAACCCGAGAATGTCGTCATTTTATCCCTGCCCTTATGACCTTTCCCACCCTCTGCTTCCCCCATCTACTCGAGTACAGCATAGCACAACATATTATAGAATATGGCGCACCCATCCCTTCATTTGCCGCTGTTTGTTCAGGTTACATTTGATTTCGAGCCTAATGGCTGATTCACCCCGCCCTTCTTTTGCTTCTAGGCTGGCTCAACCCTCTCATCCTCGCCCACTTCCATCCTTACTTCCCCTAATCACCCTAATGCCTTCTTCCTATCGTCGGGGTAGCAGCGGCTCTGCTGCTGAGCGGGAATATCCGGCGGGCCAGGCTGCTGAGAGACAATTCACCTTGCGCGCGGTAGTGGTGGGTTTACTTGTTGGGGCAGTGGTGAATTTTTCGAATATGTACTTCGGATTGCAAAGTTTGTTTTCACATTTCCCCAGGAGTGATGGCTGATGGTTGAGTGATGCTGACAAATGGGGAGTTGCACAGCGGGATGGGTATCCATGATGTCGATGCCTTCTTCACTGATTGGCTTCGCGATATTCAAGAGTTGCGCGAAGTACTTGGAGTTTCCGTTCACGCCTGTTGAGAATGGCACCTCTTCCTCTCCCCTTCCTCTCCCCTTACTTTACTAACCGAATAATCAACAGTCCTCGTCCAAACCGTAGCGGTGGCCGTAGGCTCAATGCCACTCTCCGCCGGCTTCGTCGGCGTTATCCCCGCTCTCGAAAGACTACTTGAACCCGAGGAAGGAGGTCCACTAAGGGTCGGCACGCCGCAATTGATGTTTTGGAGTATTGGCGTAGCGTTCTTTGGAGTTTTTTTCGCGGTGCCACTACGAAAGCAGGTTATTATCAAGGAGAGGTTGAAATTCCCGAGCGGGACTGCGACGGCATTGATGATTTCTGTTTTGCACAGGGATGAAGGGGAAGCTGTTGAGGCGGGTAACGAAGGTGACCGAGAGGGATTGGTTTCTGGCATGAGTGGGGAGGAAGAGCGGGAGGGAGATAGGGAAGCGCAGGAGGATGTAGAGACGAAGGAGAGCTGGAGAATGAAGACTGGGCTACTGGTTTATTCTTTTGCACTTAGCGGGTCTTATGTTCGTCTCCCCTTCCGGAGCACTGTGGCTACAATGATTGGTTGGCTGATACATGATAGACCTTCATCTCCTACTTCTTCCCCGTCCTCCGGGACCTCCCGATCTTCGGCTCTACCACTGCAAGCACCTGGCTCTGGACGCTAAACCCTAGCCCAGCGTACGTGGGCCAGGGCATAATCATGGGGACCAGTACAACACTACACATGCTGCTCGGTGCCATAATCGGCTGGGGCATACTCTCCCCGTTAGCAAAATACAAAGAATGGGCCCCTGGGCCAGTAAACGACTGGGAAACTGGTAGTCGCGGGTGGATTATATGGGTTAGTTTGGGGATCATGCTAAGCGATAGCGTGGTTTCCCTCAGCGGGCTGATCCTTGAGCCAATCATCAAGTCTTTCTGGTGGCGGTACGGGAAGGTCTCCGGAAGCGGGGAAGAGTACGAAAGGCTAATGGGTGGCGGTCGCGGTGGGTGTGGGTGTGGGGAGCGGGGAGACGGCGCTTGGGGGCTTCGCAGGCGGAGAAGTAGTATGAGGTCAAGAATGAGTGAGCGGGGCAATGGATCGCCCGAGGAGGAGGATGCGCCAGAGGAGCACCTCGTCCCCACGAAAACCGTAGTAATAGGCCTCCTAGCATCTGGCCTGCTCTGTGTAGTCGCTGTAAAAGTCGTCTTTAGCATGGTTCCTCTCTACGCTATCGTAATAGCCTTCCTCCTAGCATTAATCCTCAGCGTAATGGGTGTCCGCGCACTCGGTATCCCGCCTCCCTCTACTCACTCTAGGAACCTCCTCGAAGCTAACGCCCCCTAGGACAAACAGACCTAAACCCCGTCTCGGGAATCTCAAAACTCACGCAACTCTTCTTCGCCCTAATCACACCCCCCAACCACCCCTCCTCTATAATCACCAACCTGGTAGCAGGCGCCATTTCGGAAGCCGGCGCCCAACAAGCCGGCGACATAATGCAAGACCTAAAAACCGGCCACCTCCTCGGCGCCTCCCCCCGGGCACAATTCCACGGCCAACTCCTCGGCTCCGTCTTTGGCGCCATCATTTCCGCCGGCGTGTACCGTCTATACACATCCGTGTACCCAGTCCCCGGCAAGCTATTCCAAGTCCCCACAGCATATGTATGGATCGACTGCTCGAGACTTGTCTTCGGACAGGGGCTGCCGGGCGGTGCGAGGGAGTTTGCAGCGGGGTTTGCGGCGCTGTTCGCAGTGATTACAGTATTGAGGGGTTGGACCGCGTTGGGGAAGGGGAGGTGGGCCGGGTACTTACCTGGGGGAATCGCGGTCGCCGTGGGCATGTATAACGTTCCGAGCTTTACCCTGGCTAGGGTTTTTGGCGGGCTTGTGCAGTGGTGGCTTGCTGGGCGAGGGCAACGCGCAGAAGCTGGGTTGGTGGTTTTGGCTTCGGGATTGATTTTGGGTGAAGGGGTGGTTAGTATTGTGAACTTGGGCATGGCGAGTTTGGGGGTGCCGCATACATGATGTGGAGAGCTTTTTCTTTTTTCTTTTCTTTCCTGTACTGGGAGGCGTTGGTTGGGTTATCATTGTACAGTTTCCTAGCCCTACTTTTACTTTATCATATCACTGCCTTGTCAGGGTCCAAGTTAAGCACAAAAACTCACTCGCGAGACATTAGACAGAGCACCTCCCCTCGATCGTATAACATCTCATGATAAAATCGCAGTGTGATTAACCAGCCAACATTTTCTCCAATCTATCCACCCTTCATTTTATCCCAAGTTTGCCTTCATCCATTCATCCATTCATCCACCCATCCAAAGTCATCACGATATCATCATCGAGCAAACGGGTGAGAAAGAAAAAGGAAAAAGAAAACGCAAAGGAAGAGAACGCCCCACACCATCCAATGCAATAAATGAACGCGTATAACAAGTGCAACAAGTATTGAAGTGTCCCAAACAAAAAAACAAAAAAAACATAGGAAAGGAGAAAGGGAAGTTAGCTATGACAAATGTCCTCCCCCAATAGGCAAGAGTGGAAAAGAAAGGCAAGAGTGGAAAAGAAAGGCAAGAGTGGAAAAGAAAGGAGAGAGAGAGAGAGAGAGAGAGAGAGAGAGAAGAAACCGCACTGGACAGACATTTGGTTGTATCAATCAAAGAATGATATACTATCATACATACGACAATCAGCCCCCCGCCTACACCGCCAAACAAGCAAACAGACGGAAATAAAGTAGGAGGGAGGAAAAAGAAGCAAGAAAATCACGAAATGCAAACCTCAATCAGCCTATCCGTCAACCCAGCACACCTCTTTTCAAACTCCTTGGTGCCTCTAAAACTCGTCGCGGTCCAAATCCCACCCAGGCCCCACCGGGCAAGACGAGACGCAAGCGTCTCCTTCCCCGCAGAACCGCGATTCGCGAATCTAGAGTCCATACTGACAACGCACATGAGTGCGTTCGCCTCCTTCAGTAGCATGGGATTATGTGAACTATTGAGCACTTCGTCTAGATATTCCAGCAAATGGTCGTAGAGTAGTAGGAGCACCTCCGGACGGCGCTCGGCCATGCGGGTGAAGAGGGCGAGCGTGAACTTCTGTATGCTCTCCTCGCACGATCGAAAGTCGACGACGGCGAGGGCGCCGATGAGCAGGAGGTTCTGCTCCGACATAGAGTCTATCATCGGCGTCAACTTCGCGCACATGTCACTGCCGCCACTGCTGCCAGCACCGCTGCTGCTGTCCATGGCGGTGTCCTCCTCTGCTAGGGCGATGCCGATTATCCAGAGGACTTCTTTTATCTCTGATATACTGGTTGCGCGGGTTAGCACCACGGGAAGGTAGGGTGGCACAGGCACGTCGATACCCCAATGTGAGTTTTCTGGGGTGTTGGCTGAGACTACTTCTAGGAAGGCGGTGAGCGTGCGCAGGGCTGAAGGCTTCGTGGATGGGTCTTGGAGCCCTTTGGTCAGTGTTGCGCAGACGGCAAAGTGGAAACTTTCTGGGTTGAACTTGATGTTGTAGATGTCGTCGATTGCGGCGGTGGCTTCTTCGAGTTGGCTGCGCCCCTGCAGGAGTACCGGGACCATGCGGTTGTCCTTGAATTCGCCGGATGAGGCGATGGTCTTTAGGGTTGCTTCCAGGAGACTCGCGGAACAGGTGAAGACTTGCCCGTGGCCGACGCGGACGAGTGACATTGCTAGCCAGAATAGTTGGTAGAGGTAGCGGGAAGTCGGTTGAAGGTTTTCCATCATCTTGGTCAGACTCGTAACAATGCTGGTTAGCATTTCGTGATCTCCGCTTTCGGAATATCTTGCTAGGGCCCCGCGCAAAGCTACGAGAACCTGGTAGAGTAGATCGTCGTCGACGTCTTCCCGAGCGAGGCATCCCATGACTGCGAATGCACGAGATTGTATTGCTGGGTTGCTCTGGAATGCCGTGCTTGCAACGAGGCTCATCCAACGGGCCCGCCATATGTTCGCCATATCGGTTGACGGTGCGGCGACGGATACAATTTCCAATAGCAGGTTGGTAATCAACTCCATAGATGTAGCAGTAGTAGTTTCTGAGCCTCTTTGCTCTTGGATCGCTAAAGCATCCCTACTGGTCGGCCTATTCAAGCTGAATAGCAAACAAAGCTTTGGCTCTGATAAGCTCGCCAGTATCCCCTTCAGCTGTGTCAATTTCGCATCCTCCAACGGGAACGAAACACATATTGAGTGAACCGTGTTAACTAGTAAGCTATGCACCGTAGACCTCACGAGGATGGATCCGCAATTGACGACCATCGTGATGATATGGAAGAGCTCGGGAAGATACATTTGCGCTTGAACTCGACTATCAAAAGAGATGGCAAGGCAAAGTCTCAGCAACACGCAAATCTCATTCCAAACGATATTGTCCACAAGGTGTCTCATCGGCCTTAGTGACGATCTGTTAAGGACCTTGCGAATCCTAGCAATAATCTTCCCTCTGATGGTTAGAGTTCCAAAACTCGCTGCGATAGAGCCGATCGTCTCCGCCCCCTCCGATCCAAACCCAAAGTTCATTGCCGATTTAACCAATTCATCCAAGAAGACGTCCAATAGCCCCTCATCCTTGCTGATAATGCACCAGGCATGTTGCTGGAAAGAAGTATAAAGCCTTGGCTCCCGCACGGTGATGTCAATCATCTTCCTTGCGATGGTTGCAAGACGTTCTTTGCCGCGCTCAGCATCCTCCCCGCCCATAAGCACCTGTGGATGAAGATTTGCTAACCATGGCGCCATATACAAGATATTCAACGGTCGCTGTTGGGGGTGTGACTTCTCCCAACCTACGAAAAATTCAGACAAGAAGTCGAATGTCAGCTGTGGCTCTGCTGCCGCCAGCTTCTCACTCACACCCACAATCAGGGCCACTGAGTCCGTCGGGATGCTCAAGCCTTTCGCGCTGACAAATTGTCTGTCCAGGTTGAACCGGAAAGCCTGGCACAGCGCGCAGAGGAGGTTGTATGCTGCTAACCTCAGATACTGGTCATAGCTGGCAATGTTCATTAGGGAGATGTTTAACAAGGTTCCGGGAACATCCTCAGGCCTTATTGTCCTCTCATTGAGCTTTGAAGGCCTGTTATCCTTGGAGTACTTTGACTTTGAGTTCTTAAGGGTTTGAACTATCTCATTCCTCTTTGGACTAGAGAAGAACATGGTGAGCTTCCCATTGTCTGTCTTAATTCCGAAGGCATTCTCCTCATCGGTATGGAAAGACGCGTTGGCTTCCTCCACATCATTCAATCGGAAGATATCGTTTATGGTAGCAGACATCTTCAACCCGGCCACAATTTCCTGCTTCTTTGTCGGCGTGATCTGGATATACTGAGTGCCAATTTTGAATACCACCTCTATTTTGCCCTTGGTCTTCGATAGCCGAGTGATGTGATGATACATATACCGAGGATCACTCAGAAAGCTCATTGTCTCCTTGGGAAGATGTAGAGAGCCAAGATTGAAATGTTGCTGTAATTCCGCGAGACTGCCCAACATAATAAAGTCGATATTGTTCGGATTCCAGGCATTAGACTCATCGCGAACGGCATAGCGTAATTGCCGGCGAAAGAACTTGCGAAATGCAGTGTTCATGTTGTAAATGTACAATCTACTATAGTTCTTGACCATCTCTGGGGGCATGAGGCTGTCAATCTTCTTGTAGAGTTCGTCTGGCATCTCGTTGTTCAGACTATAGCAAGTGGCGTCGATGAGCACTGCGAAGCGCTTGTGCCACATCCTGCTCGCAATCTATATCATCGAGCATCAGCACCAGCCAGGAAGAGATAGTAAGTGGAATAAGGGACCTTCAAATAGCAGTAAATTAGTAGATCAGGGTCTATGGTTCCAACATTGATATTCCTCAGCACGAAGCAGATAACTGGCATGTTGTCTTTAGTCTCTCCGCCATCGTAAACAATTCTAGCAGCAAGAATACTCTCCACACTTCTGCCAGAGTTCCTCAGCATGAAATGTTGGTATCTGCTGTAAGCAGGTTGAATATTCCCCGTGAGTGTCGGTCTCCCCAAACTGATATCTAATGGCGGAGCCCCTAGGGTACTGATCAGACCGGAGAATTTCGTAATGGACAGCTGCAAGTTCGACGGCCCAGCATCCGCGGAAAAGCTCTTCTCCCCATTCAGCCTTGCCTTGTGCTTCTCTTGGAAAATGAGCTTCTGTCGTACAATCTCCCAATGATCATATAAGAATCTATGAAGGGCAACGCTGCTGCCAAAATCGAAGGACTCCTGCGCAACAACCGGCTCATGCATCTTCGGTAGGCTAGAAATCTCACGGAGGAACGCCGTGACCACACAAATATTTGCCGTGAGGAAGTCGTTAAGTGGGATCATGTAAGGCTCTTTAGCCCCGAACAGGACATTGTTGGCAAGGTTCTGTACAATCTTGGCAATCAGCAGCAGCCCTCTTCGCATCTCCTTGTTCGGAATGTTATTGACGAGGCCCTCCGAGTCGGGCGCGACAATTGCCGGGCAAAAGAATCGAAGAAATATGAACGCGCCAACAGCGGTGAACTTTGCTTCCGGGAATCGTGACGTTACACAGGTAGTGATAGTGTGGCAGATCCATCGGAAAGAATTTGGGGCAATGTTCCCGGATTTACAGATTTCATCGATAAAAACCTTGGTGATGTATCGTAGTTGCAACTCATTCCGGTGTAACTCTTCTGTCGAAGGAGTCCTCGCTGGATCAAGTTCTAGACCGAGCTTATCAGACGAAATGATCACTCGCTGGAGGACCTTCTGGAGAACATCGCGCAGATATTCCGATCCCTTCCATTTGGCAAAGACAGAAAGCATTTTTGTCGCTACGCAATTCCTTCGGAGAAGCTCCGATTCACTCTCTGTTACAGTGTCAGCTATCATACGACCGTCTCACGCCATCCCCGGAGCAAAATTGACCTGTGTTCGCAACCTCTTGTTCGATGAGCTCCTTTAACAAGGTCAACCCCAGACCCCGGGAATCAAAGATGTTAAGCAACGCAATGCTCATCTCGTCAACCTCGCTGCTGGGACAACTATCACAAAGGGCCAAGGCAAACTGGAGGTCATTCACTAGTAGCTAAATTTCCCTAATCAGCATTCTCTTTGTACCAGGCAGCCACAGGAAGGGAGAACTCACATCAATTAGCTTCTCGTACTTCTCGCCAATAGCCGAGTCACCTAAGGCCCCAAATTCAGTCCCCTGAGTTAAGATATTAGTGAGCACGTGCATGAAGGCTGTCCTTGTTTGCAAATCGTCATGGTAGCCAATCTCCAAACTAAACTTCAAGCCGACATCTACGTTCGCACTGAGCAAGTTACTCAATGCTTGGATTGCAAGATCTTGGAAGCTGCTAGCATCGTCTTTAGCTAATGAGACAGTCTGCAATTCACGTCTTCTATCGCCTTCAAGCTGGCTAGAATCCAACAAGGAAAGAAACAGGGTAAAATAGCTGCAAAACATCTGTGAGCGAGCATCAACTACATCTGCACTATCATGCGCTGTCTCTGGAGGCTGTAATGGGAGGCGGTGAAGCAAATTTACAAGAGCTTTGAGACAAGCACGGTCGAGATCACGTTGTGGGCGTAAGAGCTCGTCCCTGCGGGGATTGATTGGATAATTCGTCTCCTGTAAAAACAATATTAGTGGTCGGAAAATTATCTTAGGGGAACAAATGAAAGGTTTACCTTTGCAGGGCGAGGCATCCACTCGCTAAGAATCTGTAGCAGATTATTTCGTACTCTAATGTCCTGCCTGAGATTCACCAGTTCCTTTTTCCTAGCGACAAGTTCCACCAACTGACACATCCTAATCTTGACCCTCAACGTAGTGTAATCCTCCTTAAGCGTGTTCAAGTATCTTGCAAGACTCAACGTCAGTGCTCCCAAGTCGACTGTAAGAAACATATCCTGAGCATCCTCCAATCTCTCCACAACGGTCTTCAGCAGGCTACAGGCTTGTTCCGCAAATAGTGTACGGCTCTCACTTTGAGGGTCTTTGAAACCGGGGTCAAACAAAACTCCAAACTCCGTCTCCAAGCTCCTGAATAGCTGGAGGTAAAGCCGGGGATTTAACTCAGTCCCGAGAACCTCTCTAATGTTCTCCCGCACATTGACAAGCTTGCACACCAATAATTGCAAGCACTGCTTCATGAATTGTTCCAACAGGCTCATTTGGTCACCGTCACTGGCAAGGCGATCGATCCAGCGCAAACCTGAGGTCGTTGGGTCGTCTGGACGGAGTTGGTGTGGCAAATCTGCAATGCAGCATCCCGCAATTGATGCTAGGAAGCCTGAATAATTTCTCCACTCTGCGAATAGCCCATCGTCGATCCCACCAGCACTTGCTACGCCAGGTGAAAGGATATGTTTTGAAAGAGTCCGCCATCTCGTGAAAACTGCTTCCCAAGCCGTCAGTATTCCCGGACCAGGCATGCTCATTCTTGTCAGCAGTCTCCTCAATCGCTTTTGGAACGCCACGGGGCCTGTGATTCTGAACGTCTGTAAAGATAATTCAGAATATACAGGAAAGTTGCGCATGACTGTTAGATTGCTCCTGGCCAAATCATCGGGATTCTCGGTTAAACGCCCTTCTTCGCAAAGAAGAGCAATAGCATGTGTTGTGATTGAGCATATATCGAGATCGCTAGAGCATAGCAAGACCAAGAATGACACCTCGAGCGATACATTGGCGATGGTGCGCTCAGGAATATCTGTGATACCCTCTGTGATGTCCTTTCCAAAAAAAGAAATCAGCCTTTGTTGGTAAAAGTACTTGTGACAGAAGCAAAAGTCACCTTTCTAGAAGAAATGATGCTGACTCTGGTTTCTAGGTATCCGTGAACCAGCTCCAACATGCCCTTCAATGCTAGATCTTGGAAATCAAAATCAAGAAGTTTCTTTGACAAAGTAGCTACAATCGCAGATCTAAACGCCCCATTTTTTCTTAGCCTCGTCAACTTCAAGCGGTAATTTGGGGAAACTAACGTCGCTTTCCAAAAGAAATTTAGCACACTAATCGCCCCTTGGCCTAACCGCATGTCTGTAGTCATCTGGAAGGCTTCTGGACTCAAGAGCCTTCTCGCAAACACTACAGCTGAATTCCTAACGAATTCGTCATCGTCATATATAAGTCTTAGAAGACTACTAATCATCCTATCTCCTAATCTATCCCATTCTTCGGCACCTGCGTTCAAATTTTCGTACATCAACAATGGGCGGATTTTAAGAAGCTCTAACAGCTGATATAGTAACTCGGATGATCCAATGCTATCGGTCGATAGGTTTTTATGCCGGGTCTGCGAATTTAGAGTACTCCCGGCCAGAGAGGAGGCATTTGTGCTGCTGGTATTGGCATGTCGAGTAGAAGCGATGTTCTAGTTGGCTGTTAGATGGCAATGCATAACTAGTGAGAGCAAGGACAACATACAATAAAGAGTTCTCGGACTTCGGGCGCAATCGCATAGTATAACGCATCAAAAATTTCCGCATTATTCTAGAGAAGCCAGACCAGAATTAGCAACTATGACCGAAACTCATGGCCAACTTATTATATTCATGGAACCCCTATACCTGCGAAGCCAACACGGCAACCCCAGCGAAAACTGTAATCTTGAACGCAATTGGCGAATTTTTATCCAGGCACCTTGGTAACAAGTTCTCGACAACACTGTCCACACCTAATCTTGCCGAACTCACAAACGCTTTTATCATGATATCTCTATCAACACTTGGATCTTCGCCAAATTGCTGTCGCCGGAATATTTCCTCTGTCACCTCATTCTGCACGTCCAAGGCAAAGCTCAGAAGAGCGCTATCCGATTCAGCTGGGAAGAGGCTCCCGGCACGGCACATGATGATAAGACATGATGCGGCAATGTCTGAGCTCCTTGCAAGCCGCAGAGAACGCCGGAGATCGTTTAAGAATGCAACCTTCTTAGACAGACTCCCCCGCTGCTCACTCCGCATTTCCAGGGTCCAGAAGACGTCGGGTAAAAGAAGTATGAGAGCTGTCTGAAGCGGCCAGATGATAGTTCGTCGCCCGGCGCCACCCGCGAGTGATGTCGCTATGTCGAATAAGTTATCTACACCCTTTTCCAGTTTCCTATTGTTTACATGTAAGTCAACGAAGTCTTTCGGATGGGCTTCAATCCACCGATGAATGGTCTCTGGTAATAATGCCGCAAGCATGTTTTGTGCAGGCTTCCTTAATGGAAGGAAACTACCGCTAATTTCCTTAATAATAAGCGACAGCTTTTCCTGATTGATCCACATGTGGGCAATGAACTGGAGGCCGCTAGCATCACTATCGTCAGAGGCGGTCGTTCGCAAGAACTTCAATCTTTGAGACATTGTGTGGAACACCAAGGCCCAATTTGAAGCGCTAATATACTCGATCACTCTGAACGACGCACGTTCAAGATCGCTAGCCTTCTTAGGAAGCCCGTCAAGACTACGCTCCTCTGACTGGGAATTATTATTCTCCTTTTTCGACGAGCCATGCCAATCGTCCATTGGGGTTGCCGTTAATCGTAAGAGTAATTCCAGAACATATTTAGCTTGTATGTCGTCTAGTGGCGGCGGCTCCCTTTCCCTTCTCGGTGTTTTCCTCGTTGAAATTCCTGGCTGCCGTAATGGCTCCGCGGCCGGAGTCTCCTCCTCCATTATCCCCCGATGCGCAGCGTCAATAGAGTCCCAATGAGCACCCGTGCAGTCGGCAAGAACTTCAACCAAGTAGGTCTGGGTGAGGAGTACGAAGGGCCTACCCCTGGGAGCAACATCACTAAAACCCTACACCGCAAACGGCGCCCATCTCAGTATGCCCACAATTATTGAATATACAGAAAGAGCTTGATTATAGTCGACATACCCGTGAAATGGAGTCCAGATGCTTGGCGATGCTGTCAACGACAATGTCGATCTGCGCCCTTGCCAGCTCAATCAGCGAGCCCCGGGCTAAAGTAACGACTTCATCGCGTCCAACATCGCTCAAGTCGCCTCCGGTCCGAAAGGGAAGCTGCACAGCAAATGATCAGTTGAATAACTCAATGAATCCAATGTATCGGGTCCACAGGCAGAAGTTAAAGGCATACCCTCGCTGAAAGCCTCTCCAACAAAGTCTGCACCAGCCTCTTGTCCCCATCCATGTGACGTTGCAAGTGGATAAGTTGGGGGATATGTGAAGTAGGTTGTTCGTCGCAGCGTATGATAGCCCAGCGGAGGCGATGGGTATTGGTGGTGGTTGCAGTCCTAGCTCAGTACCCAGAAGAGTGGAGGCTCACGAGTGGCGGGCGTTCGATGGACTAGCAGGGGAAGAGAAACAGTGCGCCAGGGCTCATGTACCGGTATTGTATCCTATTGTTTCGTCTGAGGGCCTCTTTGAGGTTAAGAGTGGGAAAGATTAAGTTCAGTGGCCAGAAGGACGGGCTTGAGAAAATGCAATTTAATGAACGGCAGTAGGCTAATTGAAAGTAATAATCTAAATTCGACGAGAGCCGCGTCAAGTTGCGACCAGTAACCAGCAAAAAGTCTGGGGAGGGCGTGGGGCGTGAGTACGTGAAGGCGCGAGGATTGGCGTTAGGAAGTTCAAGTGAGGGAAGGAGGGAGCGCAGGTACCTTACGAGATAGTGGAGGGGGTGAGTGTGTGAAGGAGGAGCAGAGCCAGTTGCAGGATAGAGAACGGAGAAGACGAAATCCGCCGATGCCCTGGACGCTTAATTCTGTGCTGTACCTGTCCGGTGCCTTTCTTTCTTTTTTTTCCACCCTACCATGTCTCTCCTTATTCCCTCTTTCCCTTGCTTCAGCTTTCTCAACTACATGTATAGTAAAAAGTGGGGTGTATAATACAGACTAGTATAGCAAAATTTTCACTTAATCCTCAGTTCTCTCTCCACCTCCTCGCACCTCTAGCTGTCTTTCCCTCGGTCTTTTACCCTAGGTTGGGATTAAAGGGTCTGAACGTTGCGATATGATATGCCATGCTATTTGCCGAGCCGCTCCAGTGGAGCAGGTCCGATGGCGCACTTTCCTTCCCTCCCCCAGTCCGCTAACCCTAACCCCATCCTCCGCGACCCCCGAATTATTAATTATGAACCTTCCTGTCATACAATGCAAGAGAGCAGCGAACATTACTCGAGTTTAGCCCATTCGTGAACTCGTCCTACACCAGAAACACCTTTTTCATCCTACCAAGCCCCCCCAACCACAATCCAAATCATAAGAACCAGAGTATCGACGAATATTACCGTCTCACAAAAGTGTTCACCACCCCATGCCCGGGGAACAATTTGGTTTCTCATAGACCTTTTTTCTTCCTGCTTTCCACGGCAGGATATGAGGTGCTCCAAAACTCCGGAGTACAGACACAAGTAGGCACAATACCAGTACAGTACCTGCATACACTTAATTATAGTAGCCGCGCTACATACGGGAATTAGGCCCGTTCATACAGCACATGGCGCATCATGCCCTCATGGCCGAAGGTTAAAGAGGAATCGATCGAGGCCTTGGAGAAATCCTCTGTGCAGCACAGCTACCGGCAGCAGCAACGGAGGATTTTCGAGACCATGTGCCTGATTCGTCTCCGACCTGTGCCCTCTACCGATTTCAGGCTTCCCATTAATTATACTCTTTGCTCAGGCACAGTGCTGTACTGTGCGATGGCTCTCCTTCCGAATGCTCATATCAACCTCCTTACTTCCTACCCAGTGTCCATATGTCTCTGCCTACTGTACTCTCCTGGGAGTGAAGGCACGGCGCATATTTTATTCCGTTATTTCTCATATCACTTCACAGCCAGGGATTTACGACACTGGACGAACCGGTAGGATTTTTTAGACCTCTTGGGCCGAAGCAACCGGCCGGCGATTTATGCTGGACGATCCAAACCCTAGACGAGCGAAAATAAAATGGTCAAAGAGATGCTCGGACCTGCCACTAGAGAACGACAGAAAACTCAATGTCTCACTCTGGCATATGGATACGGTAACCCTAAAGCCCGTCCCCCACCCTGAGCGTCCATCCAGCACTCGAGTACCGGTATGATACCTAGCAAATCACCAACTTCCCGAATGCAAAAATAAGGCAAGTAGTCCCTGAGAAGTGCCACCAACATCTCTCTTCTGTGACATAAGTTACTTGAAACGATAAACTGGATGCACTGTCTTTACTCAGATAATTCATCTCCGCTAGGTCTCTGGCCGCCGCCCGTATAGCTAGAACAACACACCACGAGAAGGAATAGCGTTCAAGTTCACCTCACGCAGCACAGTCTGAGCGAGCCAACTTGCTGGATCTCCTTTATTGTTTTTTGTAATTTTGTTAACTCGCTGAGCTAAGCCTGGTGCAGTCTAAATCGATTGCTTATCCGATGGTTGATTGCCCAAGTAAATTCAGTGCTGAAGGTGTGAGCACGGGTCTGTTACCGGTAGGCATATTTCGGCTGATACAACCTCACTTACTCGTACAGGTTTTATTTCCTGTCATACAGCCCCTTATTTGGATCCCTGACCAATACCACCAGCATCTTATGTCCACGACAAGCTTCGTGTTGTCTTCCCGGTTGATCAACAAGTATCTCCCTAAGGAGAGCAATATGTGGGGAGTAAGGTTAAGGTGGTAGAAGAGACAATTAAGGAGGCGGGGTGAAAAACTCTACGGCTGACCAAGTGTGTGGGGGGGTTGCTGATACCGCAACTAAAGGGCAGGTAATGAGGTGAATTTTTTTAGAAGAGAGGTTGTTTTATCATAAGTACCATACATACTAACTACTAGTGACAAGTCAGTGAAGACTTACCGGTAGTTCAAGTTGAGCTTCTCTCTCACGCAATGAAATTGATTATGATATTCCTTGTATTATTTTCAACAGATTTTACAGCAGGCTTTAAGCTCCATCCCCACCTCTCCTGAGAGTTGCGCAAGGTACTTGGCCCCATTGCACGGTATTGCAGTTTCGCTGGATTCTGACAATGATATTATTTCCATCGAAGCTACAGGCAAGTTCATAGATCTTAGTTGAACAAAGACTGTAACCGCTCATGCCAGAGGAAATCCACACCAGAATGACTCTTTTCTGTAAATATTATAAGCCCAACTACAGCTTCTGTATCTCTTGTTAACACCAATTATCTACTAACACTTCCAGATTTCTACATAATAGAGTATTTGCAGTTCCCGGCGCTGTTATCGGCCCCCTTCTGCAGACATTTAATCTCACCCCACACCTCTACGAGTACTACCGGTACCGGTATTCCGCCCCGGACATTATTGTGCTATGTGCTGCTTGCACATGACAAGACCATCCCTTTCAATCCCCCGAGTTTCACCACCTTCTCAGATATATTGCCCGCACTGAGGTACAAAAATAGTACCCGTACGAGTACTGGTACTTTACTGCGGTACCGGTACCGCAATAAGGTTCCTCTTTCTCGTCCTCTTTCACTCCCAACCGAGTGATCGCTCTCTACCCTGTCAACCTTGGATATCAAAGCTGTGTTCTCACCACGTGGAAACCGCCCTATCATATGATCCCTTCCAAATATGCGTTGGTGCTTCGTTTTCCCCATTAATTCCTGTATTGGGCTACGGCAGATCCTCCATCAGGGCTCAGGAACTCAAGCGACTTTTTTTTCCTTCCTCCTTTTCCCAGTTTTCTTTGCCGGACAGCTGCAAGGAACCGGAAACCCCTCACAGCCTTGAACGTTCATCTGAAACATCTTCGGAAGCGATGGGTAATGATTATGTCAACTGGGGATACTAATTATAGTATAAACTTTGTTAAGCTCGACATGAGCAACTAGTTTCCCGTGCATCATAGCAAGTTTGAAGATGGGCTATAATTGCAATAACCATTGGACAAACTCAGGTTTCTCCAGGCTCTCGATACGCGAGTGAAACGATTGTCACAGCTCGACGATAAGAGTGCTAGAAATACCAAGATTTCGGGGTAGACTCTTGCCTGACGGGCAGCCCCGCCGCCTCCCGTGAGCATCGCTTGACACACGAGCACGATGCCGGCGAAACCGACCATGGGTGGGCCATACCACATGGACAGAGCCTTTGGGAAGTTGGGCCCCGAAGGGTTGGACAGAGAGTCGGGCGGTGTCTGGCCTTCCAATCATCTATTTACCTGAACGTCAAAGCCCACCCCTGTTCTAGTGCCCCCGCGAGACACCCTTCAAACTTGTCAGGCGAAGGCCCCGGTTTCGACACCTTCGATCGCTTAATGAGCTAACCCGACCAGCGAATACCAAACCGTAGACCGGCCCGCCCGGCGCCCAAGTTCTGGTCGGCCCTCCGGAAACGGCTGGCCTTGACTCGTTGAAGATTAGTCACGTGCTCAACTTTATCCTAACTTGAAGAGCCCACCGAAGGCCTAGCGAATAAACGAGACGATAGATGCGCACAAAATTGTTCGGGCATCATTACCACCTGGGGTGAGATTAAATGTCCGGAGCCGGCAGCCGCCAACTACCAACTCAACAACACAAAAAACGAGTCTGGAGAGGTTCTTGGTAGCGGATGCACTTAGTAGGAAGGTTTTATAGTTCTATTCCGGGGCTTGGCCTGCTGTTGCCATCGCCGGCTCCGGACACTCATTCTCATCCCAAGCACATATCGGACAGAAGTACCTCCGCACACAAGCCGCAAGAGACAAAAGGATTAACCCACTGCCGGCGGCAGGCAGGCGAGCGGATGGATAGATACGTAGGCAAGCTTCCGCCTGCTAGGGGAGGTGATCCCGGTATTTACATACCAATACAGACTGCAAGTGTATACTATAATCTCAATCACAATCATCACGAACTTGCCACTTTATCAGTACTCCACCTAGTCAAAGTCCCCAATTCCCACTGATGATCCATCAAGTTAGCCAATCCATCACATCCCCTCCCTCCCCCCCCCAAGCCTCCACTTCTCCGACATGATAGCCGCGAGAAAAGAAAGAAGGAAACTGCATAAAATACAAAATCATTGGATTGGGTTTATTCAAACGCTTTTCAAAAAGCGGAGTTCTCTCCACCTGATAAAATTCATTTTTGCCACTTGTTCGTTCTCTCTCTCTCTCTCATCCACTCACCGCGCCGAGCTAGAGCATCATATATTGCATGGTGCGCGACACTTGGACGTGACTTCCCTTGGTAAAAACTGGGGGGAAATTAAAAATTAAAAAAAAATCCACGAAACCAAATTAGGTATTAAACTAAGCCTAAGTAGAACTCATCAGTTCCTTATATTTTATAAACATGATGTCAGTATATTACGAGCAGGCCTTAATAGCTTCCTCTATATTGTACCTCTAAAACTTCCCATATCTATACAAACTGCTCCTTCTACTGGTATCATAACATCGATAGAATCACTATTACTATCATAATCATTGGAAAACCAAACCATAGAATCACCCCTCCCCCCCCCCCCCATCAACCCCTTTCTCGACACAAAGATAAATACGGTAGACTACCCAAAAACAGTTGAGTCGAGTATCACGGTACATTCCCCGTCGAGACGCTTTTTCCCTTTTTCGGCCGTGGTCGTGGGGAGTTGGCCAGCAAGTGAGCTGTTGCACCCCATAATAACATGCACAATATCATAATATTATCATAGTTATTATTATAGACTTTATCAGGGTTTCCGGACGCTCCAGCCTATTCCCTACCGGTTACCAAGGATTTGTAATAATTAAGCTTGCATTTCACGACCCCCCTCACGGGACGAGACGAGCATCTAGTTACGAGGGAGGAGGAGGGAGAGAAAGACAAGGGGGAAGAGAGGAGAGGAAGGGAGGAGGAATCGCGAGTTGTTTATTCTCTTGTGCTATGGGATCGTGCACTACGGTATCGCTACACCTAAGTAGCCAAAGACCAACTCTTATCCAATGCGGGGGGGGGGGGATTACCGTAGAACGAGTAAAAGTGATGGGGGGGGGGGGATTCGGGTTGGCGGATTACTTGCTTGCCTGCTTGGTTACACTTCTCTACAGTATGGCCCGTACGAATGATCTAACCAGTCATGCGATTGAAATATTTTTTGCTTGTGATATCATTGTTGATGGCCTAACTTATTTATTTATTTATTCATACGATACCGGTACCGTATTATGATAGTAAGTACTCGAGCGCAAATTAAAGATCCGGAAAAAGTGACTTGAAATATCTGTGTTGCAACCAGACATTTTGTTTGTCACTTTTTCCGGATCTTTAATTTGCGCCCGAGTACTAGGGGGAGTACAGTGCGGTAGTCTAGATGCTCGCGCGGCTCTGGTGATGATGGTGGTGGTGGTGGTGGTGGTGGAGTTCTGTCTTGGGCTGGACACATTTGTACTAGCACCGCATGCATAGATGGCAGACCGCCACCTTACTTACGGCCGACGTGCACCTCGACTCGGCCGGGTGAGTTTGCGTTGTACGACTATCGTACCTACCGTACCTACCGTAACTAGCACTGCGGATATCGGTATTGGCGGAGGGCCGGTGCTTCGTTTAAGGAAAGTAAGTATGCACTGGACCGCTTCGGTTAACTAGTGTCATTATTTCACAAGGGCTGAAGTGGCGGACTTTTGTAAAATAGAAAAAATAAAAGGGGATTTTGGGATGAACTGGTTCTGGTAGTTTATCCTCGCCTAAAAGGGATATATGGCGGTTCTGTGCGGTATGCCGCTGACGTACTCGAGTAGAGTTGTCGATTAGGATCACGAATTCTGTTTCGATTCGGGTAACACCCTTCCAAGAATTGCCCGTTTGTCAGAGTAATTGTATTATTGGCGAATGGTAGCTGCAGGGTTGATTCTAATGAGTGCGATTAGGAAGACCTGCGTGTCCATCGGCATATCGTGACCTCCGAGCGCCGGTCTCATCACTGCCTATAACATCCGTCACTCGTTCCCAAATCCATTTTCGGACAGTCACTCATTTAGTCTAGTGGAGCAAGTTTCTTTATCATAAAGAAACCTTGTTCCCCCTCACGCCACCACCACCGTCATTGCCATCATCATAATTACTGCTTTTATCACCCTCACATCCCCCCCCCTTCTCACCTTCTCACACTCTCACACTCTCACACTCTCACACTCTCTCCCTCTCTCCCTCTCTCCCTCCCATCCCCAATCCCTCCAGCTTCAAACCTCTGCCCCTAGGTTCCAACCTTCGCTCCTAATCCCTTCAAACCGTCAATCGAAAAAATCAAGAGCAATGCTCTCCTTCCTCGCAAACCCACCCAAACGCACGCACACCGCCAACCTCGACCCCCTCCCCCTCGGGGGGCACTACACCTCCGCCTTCCCCAACTCCCCGAAAGCCTCCATCATCGCCAACCGCCAACTCCTACCGCCATACTCAGGCCCAAACACCTTCGGCACACCGCCGTACCACTACCACCTTCGCCAATATGAGACCTTCACTGTGGAGTCCGGCAACCTGCTGGTCACAGTCGACTCGGAAAAGTCCGTGGTCAAGACTGGCGAGAGCGTAACCGTGAAGCCGGGGCAGTACCATACCTTCCGCAATGCGAGTGAGAGTGAGGACTTGCAGATTCTGATCGAGCTGCCGAGGCTGGGGGGGAACGTTGGCCTGTTTGAGGAGAAGTTTTTGAGGAACAGCTTTAGTTATGGGTTGGATTGTAAGAGGGATGGGAATGTGGGGGAGCCTAGTCCTTGGCAGATGCTATTGTTTCTGTGGGATGCAGAGATCTTCTTAGCGTTTCCGTGAGTCTTCTTCAGTTTTTCATATTGGTTAGGAGGAGGGGGGCTAATTGAATGGGGGGGGATAGGATTAAAGGCGTTCCTAGAGGAATCCAGAAAGGAATATCCTGGATGGTGATGTTTATTGGCGGTGTGATAATTGGGGAACGGTTGCTGGGGTATAAGAGGACGTATCCGGAGTATTACAAGGAGCCTTCGGAGGTTGAAGAGTCCACGAGGGGCGAGGGTGATGGGGTGAAGGAAGATTGAGCCCTTGCTTTTGTTTTTTGTTTTTTATTTCTTTGATTGCATACCCTGACTTTTTACCCCTTCGCATTAGCCTTCCTACTCAGCGGCGGGGGGGAAGCACGAGATACCATCATAGCACACTTTTTCTTTCCCCCTCTCCTCCCCATCCTTTACCTTATCCCTCTGCTCAAACCAATACCCCCTTTCCAAGTACAATACGACATAAATCTCACGAAGTAACGTCTCAAGATTGGTACAAATCACCCCCCCTCCAATAAAATATTCCAAGTGTCTTACCCTTTCTTCCTTCAATTCCACCCCCCTATCTACCATACATACCATACCATACCATACCATACATGACCAAAAAAAGGAAAAAAAGAAAACGTCAGCCCAGTGGCGCCCATGTGCGAAACAGGAATAGGGTAGTAGTGATAAGTGGGTAAATAAATAAGTATGACGAGTAGTAATACCAATGACGAAGTGATAAAATAATAATAAAAGGAAATGGGGGATGAGGCAGCAGTTTTTGTGAAGCAGACGGGTAAAAAGGAAACTTTTCAGAGAGTGTAGGGAGGAGATAAACGGGAGAAGGATTCTAACACCTAGTTTGCAAATAGACTGACTGAAGTGATGAGTTCACGAAATGCCAAGTGCTCGGTGGAAAGATTGGGCGACTAGGAGTAAGGGGGAAGGCAGTGGCACTCCAGAAGGATATAGGAAAAAGGAAGATAACCAATGACTCCTTTTGCCCAAGGGAAAAAAGAGAAAAGGAGGAAAAACTATGATAATGATGACGACCACAATAGTGATAATAAAGAATTAGGAAGAAACTACTTCAGACAGCAACATACTTCCCCCCCATTACCTTCCTAGCGGTATTCACCGCCTTCCAGACCCCTTCCTCGTCTGGGCCCGCAACACTCTTGGCCTCCCCGCCCTCGTCCGCGAACGGGTCCGCCTCCTCGGCATCCGGCACCGCCGCGGTCTCCGCCTTCTCCGACTTCTCAAAGAATGACAGGGTCAATCCGCTACCAGCGGTGTTGGCGTCTTCGCCGCTAATCTCCCACCGCATGTCCACGGGTGTAGCCTTTGCCTGGCCCTCCGTTAGGAATCTCGCGACGAGCTTCTTGGCACCTTCGTCGCCGGCCGCTGGGTCGATGAGGACGTCCCCGAGTTTCCACGCTAGGCGGCCTCTCTCGCGGGAGAATGCACCGACGGGCTTGCTCTGGCAGGTGGTCGCCGGTGCGCCTTCAATCCCGGCGGTGAATATAACGTTCTTCATAGTAAAGGGGCCCGTAGCACCGTTCAGGCGGCGGAAGCTCGGATTGGGTTTCCAGTGGATAATGACGGATGATTGGTGCGGTTCTAGGCGCCAAACGGGTGTGGCAATTATAGGTGCGAAGATTGCAACGTTGGCCTCATCGATGTGCACTTGGTACTTGAAGGCTACGGAGGTTTTGTGGATGTTCACCAGCGACATGGTGTACTCTCCTGCACGGTCCGGGACTGATGAGATGAAGGCAGGGTTCGGCGCCACTTTTTCAAGAACGGAGAAATTGTCCATGCGCACGAGCTCCGTAGGGGGTGGCTGGTCTGAGGGCACTGGTTCGGTAGGGTTGTAAGCCACGGCTATTTCTCCAGTGATGAGTGTCTTTGTTGGTGCTCCAGCCTCGAATGACATGCTAACAGATTCTATCAACGAAGCGGATAGACCCGTTTCCATCAGTTCGGGATGCCTGACCGGCGAGCTGGTAAGGCTGGTCACGGATCGCGAGGATCTGATTGATTGAGTATCAGACCCGGCCTCGGACGCCACGGCCGAGCTCTTGGGTGCGAACTTTATTGGAGTGAGCGGCGGTGATGAGGGAAGGCCTTCTACTGGCTCAGGTGTCGGACTCGGGATAAACATGGTGTTCCTAACATCGCGAGCATCCCGCCGTCCTCTGTTCCTCCTAGAAACAGTATTTTGCTAATGAAAAATGTCAGCAAGAGATAGCTCCGATTGCTATGTAGGGAACACATACCGCTCGTAAGGTTGTCGCCACTTTGGAAAGCGCAGCATCAGCTTCCTCTTCTTCCTCTTGGATAACGTCGTTTTTAATTTCGACCTTGAACTGAGGTTGGGATGGCTCACTAATTCTCTATTAGCCTGGAACGTGAACCCAACCCGGGAATAAGTCTTACTCTGCAGTTTCATCGTCTGGTAGCGCTCTTCCACCAATATCATGCACTGGCGGGGGGATGGTATACCCTTCGGCATCCTTTTGTGGCTATAAATTGTTAGCGAATAATTAATTACATTACCAGCAATGCAAAACCCACCTCCTCTGATGTTACTAGTACAGATGGCGTAGGAAGCGCATGTGAGGGCCCGGCAGTTGAAGCTGTAGGGGAAGCTGGGGGGTGGGCATCTCCGTTCTGCGTCGGCGAAGGTGGTCTGCTCCGTGCCGTAGATGGCCTAGGAGGCGACCCTCCCGGCGGTACCGCTAAGGAGCTATTATCTCCTCTAGACGGGCCAAAGCCATTGTTTACGGGCGCCGGGAGTGAAGGTAGAGGGGGATGGCCTTTGCCGCTCCCTATTCTCTCCGAAGATCGCTTGTCGGGAGATGCCGATCTATGAAAGTAAGGTATCGTGCTATTCCGGTTACCACGCCCTCTAAACACAGTCCCTAGTCGTTTAAGCCCCAGACCACCACCTCCAGAAGCTTCACAATGTTAGCATGCTGCTATACCAAAACCTGATTGAGACGAGAGGACCCCTGTACGAACCTCCCCCTGAACCTCCACCGGAACCGGAGGACTGTACACTGACAGAGTCATCCGTAACAATAGATGGAGTTGAGGACGGCATACCCGTTGTTGCGCCGCTACTAGCCGTTCTACTTCTCTCCCTCTCAATCCTTTGCTTCCCAATAGTAGCCTTGTTCGCGAATCCCCTTATCTCATCCTCCGTATTGATATCCAATATGATGTTCAGCGTGGATTCCGCAGATTGCATACTCCGCTGTGACTGATCCACCTCCAATGTTTGCCAAGTTGTCAAAACATCCCGGAGTTGGTTGACCCGACTCTCATCTGCAGCCTGGAATTTCTCAAACACAAACGGCGCCTGACTATCCCATTCGGCCAATGCATTGGAGGCTGCCGAAGCTGCCTCGGCAACTTGATGCGGCTTCGCTTTTGGACCTCGATTCCTTAATTTCTCAACCTTCCCCTCTGTCGAATCGACCGCTTTGGCTACAGTGGCCATGTTCAGCTCTAAATTTTTCATTCCAGCCCATTCCTGATTTCGTACCGTAAAATCGCGTAGCGGACGTTCGACCTCCGCTTCGATTCTCTGCGCGAACTCTTGATGGGAGGATGCGACGGATTGTGTGGATTGTACGATCCGAGTCCATGGACCCTGAAACACCCTGAAAATGAGGAAACGTGAGGAGTCGAAGCCAATTGACATGCCATTGGTGATGTCTTACCCTAAATCTGACCCATCACCCGACAGCGTTCGTTTGGCTAGTTTGTTCAAGCCTTGAGCGTACAGTTCCTCGACTCGCCGTCGCTCCTGTTGGAACAATGTAAACATGAAATCTCCACACTCGGGAAAGTCCGTATAATGATTTTTAAAAGTGAAGTAGAAAAGCAATAATGTACCTGAAGCCAATCCGCGATTTCCGTATTTAAAATCTGGACCCGATGCAGGCGATCCTTCAGGATCTTGACCGCCGGAGTAGGGTGGACAGAGCCCTATTCCAAGAAAAACAACCTCTGGTTAGTAAAGTGAATGCAAAACACAATGGATGGCACTGCCGGCGGACAATGGGGCGCTGCGTCATGTAAAATTTCGCCGTACCCTGTGAGAAAACAAAGTTACTAGGGGGGATACCAACCAAGATACCCGGATATTCTGAACGAGACAGCTCCATATTCGAGTAGACCAACGATGGATAGTACTGAATCTCCGAGGCAGCGACTCACAAGAGGGGCGCCAGCTGTGATAGATTTTCCCCAAGGGGGTACGGATGGGCTAGCCTAGAGAGGTGATGGAGTGTTACGGATGTTATTGGGTCGTGGAAAGATGGCGAGCCAACTGGATGGCGCCCGGTCTAGTGTATTATGCTGCTGCTGCTCCTGCGTGCGTGTAGACGGAGGGAAGAGGCAATGGACTTCGGGACCGTCGTTGCCGTGGTTTATGCCCGTGATCGGGAGAATGGATAGGAGGGAGGGAGGGAGGATAGGCGGGCAAAGAAAGATTTTAAAGGAGTGCGAGAAGGGAGAAATAGTAAGGAAGAAGTAGAGTTAACTTTTTCTCACTCTATGATTTTTCCGCCCCTTACCAGACAGTCAGTGTATCGTCACTTTTGAGGGGGTCTGTTGTCCCTCGTGATTGCTATGGCTCCTGACTGCTGGGGTTGGTGAGAATTCCAAGAAATTATATTATTTAATTTTTTCCTCGGAGGGGGGAGAAGAGTGAGAGAAATCGAACTGAAGGAAAGCAGCATGGCAGCCGGAAGCGTAGCCATGCAGCCGCGTTGTGGCGTACTGTACAGCCCGAAGCTGCCAGCACAGTCGCTTTATTGCCCAGGCTCTCCTTACCACCATTTTCTTCCGGGGCTCAGGGAGGACAAAAAAGCGGGCGTGAGACAATTCTTGCTCTCCCGGTGCGCTGCTCGGTGTTTTTTTCTTTCTTTCCTGCATCCACAGACCAGAGACGAGCACAGTAACCAGGCAAATTGCCTTTCTCCATAAAATTTTGAGGAATTCCGTCCGTACTATAGGCATTATACCAAGGCACCTGTCCGATGCAAGGGCGCCCCTTAGAAATACACACGGTGTACCAATTCTCGCGAGCCCGCCAAATGGGCCAGAGTTAGCTATTCTTCACGGGGATCACATCAATCGCCGCCGCATCTTTGCCGGTGTCAGGCCCTCCTATGCCACTTAAGTTACGCGCTGTTCGCCATCAGACCCAACTTCACTCAATCCAATCCAACACCTATCAATCAATAGTGTATGATTTTCATAGATGCATTGGATAACATCGAATCCACGCTCTCCCCCGAGTTAAGCTTGGTCCATGCCATCATGGCTGATCCTCAATGATTTCGAGGGATCGTGGGGGATGTGGTTGTCTTGGCAACGCAAGGTCCATTGGTTAAATTCTCGGTCGACCCCTAATTTTATGGCCGTAAAGGTCAGGTTTTGGTTACGCAGCCCTGCGCTGCTGCAAGTGATCAATCGTTAATCCGCTCGCTATTACTGTAATGTGATAAGGGGTAGCTCAAGTGCTGTTGCATTGTTGGGGATTAGTTAGATGATAATTGACTTAACTCTGTATTATATGCTGGCATCATGCTTGTCAAGTCATGACATTTCAACATACGCAGTGGCAGCGGGAGCTCTAATTGCCATGCCCGAGCACTAATAACCTTGGCCTACAATACCTAGACGAGTTTGTGGCACGTTTTCTACACGCGAACCTTCGACGCTCGGTTCGCCGTCATATTGTGGCGCGATTCGCAGTGATGTACGAGTGACACCTGGTGCTCAGAAGGATATTTGAGTATCTCGTATCAGTCATATCCCCAATATTTTGCGCGCAATACCCTTTGTAAAAAAATGACAGGAAACGGATTTCACGTCAGCCATCCATCTGAAAGCTATTCTGTCGAGCTGACAACGGAGCAATTATCCCCCAGCTGGCCTCCTCCTAGTGCAGATTTCAATTGCCCTTTTTCAGTTGGCAAATCCTAGAGGAATCAAATCATGACGGGTCTGGGAGGGCCAGTCTTTGGACGGAGAGGCTGATATTCCCGGTTCCACAGGTTTCCCAAGGCCATTCAGGCGGGCGGGGGAGATGAGCAAAAGGTACTGTCACAGTGGATTACCAGATTTTGCCCCCCCCCCTCTTTCTCCGTTCCTCCCAATTCCGTTGTTCTCGAGGTGGCTGCCACGTAACAAGATCTGCGATGAGATAACTTGGGCCTGCTTACCAAATATTGCCCGAGTGCTGCATTGCGCCGTGCTCGTTCCGGAAAAGTTTTCTTTCCTCTTGATAGGGGTTCCAAAAAAAAAAAAAGAGGAGATAGAAATCTCGATATAACAACATCACGGCAAACTACTCTCGCTTCGCACAAAAGAGGTCTTAAAAAGATCTATGGGGATCTCCCTTACTACATTTTCTTCTTCCCTCCCTCGTGGCTGCTGACAACTCAGGCTTTTGAAGCGTTGCCCTGGTAACCAATTCCTGGCTCTCATCTCTTCCCTCAAGAGCAAATCTGTATCGTAGCCATCGCCGGATAAGATTCTCCAGGCAACCCGGTTGGTGACCCTTTCACCACCCTTCGGTTTTATTGCTTTTATCATACCATTCTCCATTATATTTCACTCGCCCTTACCCTTCCAAAGTCACCATACTATATCCCCCCATCACAACCCTTTCCCCCGCATCTACTACCAGCTAAAGGGCAGGAGAAGGGCTCTCTTCCCGTATCATATCATACATAAAGTTTGGGCGGGGAAATTAATTCATAAATCCCCCATATATCCTATTTTTTGCGCTTACTCATCATGGCACCCTCAACGTCGCAAACCTGGAAAGCCGCTCTCTCCTTTAAAGAGAGGGTTGCCATCGTCGAGCATATGTTTGTCCTCCTTTTCTCCCCATCTCACCCCACCAACCAACCAACCAACTAGAGCAATATCGCTTCGCAATCATGCGTGGTTTCATTTCAAATCATTTTTCCTAGGAGGGAGAGTTTTTTGGCTCACATGGCCACCGTAGCGCCTCATTGCTGGAGCTGTCCGATCCGAGCATTGAGCACTCTGGTGCTCTATCCTCAGCCCGAGCCGTCGAAGCCGAGTCCTATGAGGGATCTTTTTCACAGGTAATTCCACCCCTATTCCTATTTAGCAAGCCTGTTTCGTGTCAAGACCTATTTTGATACTTGACTATCAATTATCTGCAATCATGTGGTGGCAACCAACTACACAGATTCTCACTCGTTAAATCCATAGGAGGAATACACCCGCACTTGGGAGGCCAAACTGCAAGAGCTCAAGGCGAAATATGCAGAGAAGCAGCTGGAGGCTCGGAACCTCTCTGCTGCTTCCGAATCCGATAACGCTTCCAATGATTCTGCTTCCCAGGACATCCCACACGCCACAGATAGGGGAATCACAATTGGTCGCTTCACCGGCTGCAGACATCACAACTCGGGGGTCTTCTCGGACGTCTATAAGGCTCTATTAAAGCCCATGACTCTCATGTCGCCCGCTCAATTCGTCGCCTTGAAGGTCACTATCCCTTCCAGAATGGCTCCACCACACGACTCCCACCGCGAGGCTAGAATTCTCAAAAAATCCGAGCACAAATGCGTTGTCAAACTCCTCGAGAAGTTCACACTGCCGACATCACAATTCGTCATGGTGTTTCCCTTTTACAATCATAGTCTCGACACACTCCTTAAGTCAAACGCCAAAATTACCGGTGACCAGATGACCTGTATTTTTCAAGATATTCTCTGTGCTCTTGAGCATATTCACTCATTGGGGATAATCCATCGCGACGTCAAACCCTCCAATATTCTCCTCAAGGACGCAGATGGCCCCGCCGTCCTTGCGGATTTCGGAATTGCCTGGTCACCCAACGATCCTGAGTCTGAACCTGGCGAACACAAGATTACGGATGTGGGGACTACCTGCTATCGCCCCCCTGAGATTCTTTTCGGAAACACCGCTTATAGCACATCACTGGATATGTGGGCTTTTGGGTGCGTCGTGGCGGAGTGCTATACAGATGGTCACGAGTCGCTGTTCGACGCTGGTGACCTGGGCAGCGAGCTACAACTTATAGGGTCCATTTTTAGGAAACTTGGAACTCCCACGTTGGAAACCTGGCCTGTGGGTGTCTCCATCCCTTTTAAAGAGCATATACTTACTTTGTCTCACGTTACAGGAAGCATCGAACTTTTCCGACTTTGGCAAAATATGCTTTAACAACTTTCCGGCCCAAAGATGGGAGGACATCTTGCCGAAGGCGCCGGGGGTCGTAAGGGAGCTTTTATCTGAGTTGGTGGTTTTTGAGAGTGGGAATAGGTTTTCTGCCACCAAGGTACGGCCTTCCCATATGTGATGCTGCAATGTGTGCTGACCCGCCAAAAATAGGCGTTGGCAGCCAATTTGTTTGAGTAAGGGGCCGAATCCGACAAGTGCCCATGATATGTCTAGCGGATCTAGTAATAGAGCTCCCACAGGGACCATTAAAGAATAATCGGATTTGTCGATACTGCTGTCTCCTTCTCTTGCTCTACTGTAACTCATGTGTACGTAGTCTCAGAAACCACGCTACAGAGGTCTAAGGCGCAACAAATGAATCACTGATCCACTGCAAGATGGTGGGGGTTGTAAACTATTAGGTTGGCTTCACAACATCATACAGATTGACAAACATCAGGTTGGGGTCCTCTTTGAGTACACTTAGCCACCTATCCCATGAGCAGAGCACTCTGTGGAGAAAGAGAGAAAACTGACCTGATGGGGAGCGTATAACGCTATCCCATCCTCCTTCCCCATCGCATACTCAAAATATCCAAAGCACCCAACACAGAAACACGTAAAAACCCTCTTACCAATACGAATACTGCCCATAGTACCCAAGTAGACGGGCCATCCATCCCTCCACCCATCGACCGAAGTCACCCCACATATCGTACCTAAATCATTCCCCCGCCGGGGCCATTCGCCATGTGTGTCCAGCCATGTGTTTATACAGGTTTTTTCATTTCTACAAACACCGGGTGGAGCGGCGGCGACGTGGTGATGGTGCCATCTCAGGCGGTAGTCTAACATAATAGCTTAGGGATGGATAGATGGAGGGGGGTATCATATTTCTCGGTAAACCGAAGCACGTACTGTATCGTAGGTATGATGGGAACGATGAGTAGGTAGGCAGGCAAATCGAGCAGGATACTACCCAGTTGCCTCTCCCGGTATGTACGGTACATAATATTACTATGATAATAATAATAATATGTACACGTCTGCCTTGAATTTCAAGTAGCAGTTGCACTTCCTTCCTTCCTTCCTTCCTTCAGGAATACTGGGATTTATGATATGGTGTGTGGTAGTATGGCACAGTGCTTTGAGCTTGGGGGTAATCTTATGTGTTGGGCTGGTTTCAAGGGGCTTTGTGTTATGGTGCATAACGGTACTGTACTTTGCCTGTCATACCGGCTCATCCGTTGGCTGGTAGGCCCGGCCGGCTGTAGAGCGAGCTGTTCTACGTGTACATAATGATGCGAGTGCCTTCTAGGTCTTGGAGTAACGTGAGCTACCAGAAGGTGTGAAAGGCACATATACGAGATGGAGCACAGCGGCGGTTTCCCCGCGATGTGTGCCACCCTCTGGAATTGAAGCTGCAGCTGCATATGCCACGAAGCCACGAGGCCCGGGCTCCCACGAGTGAGGCGTGATGAATCCACACACTAGTATTACCACTATTATCAACAAGTTGCATATTTATACCATAAGATACCGTAGCAGAAAAGATATCGTGTTGAACACCGCCGGATTATTCACACCCAATCTATCCATCCATCCCACCTGTGATAGTTACAATCCACCCCATCCCACCTTACTTCGTTCATCCCCATCAATCAATACAATCCCTTACATCCCTCCAAAGCCCAAACCGACCAACTTTTCCCACCCCACCCACCACCAACCATGGCCACGGATAAAACTTGAAAGAAAATGAAAACCCGCAAAAAGACGAAATACCGAGCAATAGAATCAATCCCCCCAATCCAAATCCATCCATTAAAGTTTATATCCCATTCCACATCCCATCCACGTTTCCGCCGCTCGGCGCACGCGCATTCCACCCATCCCATCCATCCAGCCATAGTGGAAGTAAAGTGAAAGAAGAAACAAAAAGTGAAAAAATGTAAGAAAAAAAGGTACAAGAATTGAATGGGGTGTTACTTTAGCGTCGGTATATTGGAAGGCATTTGTAGTAGTAGTAAGGACGCAGGAAAATTAGGAGAAAAGGGGGAGAAAGCAGAACTAGGAGATGATGGTACATGGCACATTCCCACTCTAGGGTATTGATTTAACGCCTACCCCCCTCCATCTCAGCCCCGGGCACGAATTACTGCTACTGCTAACCAGCTGCACATAAAGAGCGGACTACAAGTAGTTCGCACACGTCAAGACGCGGAAAAAACAGAAAAGAAAGGTGAAAAAACGGGAGAAAAAAAGCGCACAAAAGCGAGACCGCCACCGACCGAACACCAATTGCTTGAGGCTTTTCCCCCAATTGAAGATAATGAGGGAGATGACAAAAAAGTGCACAGGTCAAGACATGTGAACCTCTTCTCTCCTTTCCCCCTCGCAACCGATTCTCTCCCAGTGAATCATTTCCCAAAAAGCCATGTGGTAGGTATACCTTGATTTTTTTTGATTTTTTGATTTTTTCGACTTTAGATTTGAGGTCTTTTGTTACTATCCAAGGACGCCAGTCATGGCCAATTTACATGGCGTGGAAGACTGGCTGCGTAGGCTCTGGCCTCTGATCGCTAGTCTGTTCGTTTGATAAGGGAGAGGGGCGGACCGGGGCCACGGCGGGACGAGTTAGGGATCCGGAGGGACTCTGAGGCTCGTGTCCAGGGGAAGCCGGAGTGGGCGGTGCGGCCTCAGGAATGACTGCGGGAGTCGTGGTGGTCACGGTGACTTGAGAAGGCCCAGCTCTAAGGGCAACAGGGGACTGAGCGACGGGGGACTGAGCGATGGGGGACTGGGTGATGGGAGACTGTGTAGACTGTGGACGCTGAACCGGGCCTGCTGGAATAATCCTAAGCTGAGCCTGCTGGGTCGGGGTAGCCGGACGGTAAACTTGCTTGACATAACCTGCTGGCGATTGAGGGGGTGCCTGAGCAGGTGATTGTGGGCGCATTTGGACTGGAGACTGAGGGAACTGACCCCCATTAAGACCTGGAGATTGGGCACGAGGGCCATTGGCAGGGGAATAAGGGCGAGGAAGACCCTGACTTCCAGCCGGGCTCTGAGGGCGGCCGTTGGGAGAATTACCTGGACGAGGAGATCCTTGGGGGCGTGGTTTCACAGGTCTCTGGGATAGACAAGTACGAGGACAGACACCTTGTTGCGAACGATCGAGGCGAATACAGAGAGCCTACAAAAAAGTCAGCAACCAACATAAAAACATGCAATTGAGAAATATCAAACACACCCATCCGTCATCATACTCATACAACAGACGAACAAGCTGCCCAACACGGAGCCCAAGTTCGTCTTCCATAGAAGGCTTAAAGTCCATTTGAACACGATGCACAGGTGAAGTATTAACAGCACCTGCTGGTCCACTAGTGACAGGAGTTCCGGCAACAGAGCTACCACCATCGGTATACTCAGCCGAAGAAGAGGAAGCTATGGAGGAAGTCTGAGTCTTGGCAAGCAGAGGAGCAACACTATTGGCAGTGGTAGCAGCAGAAACCGGAGCAGATGGAACCTCCTCTTGGCTCTTAGTGAAAACTAAGGCAGGAGGAGGAGCTTTACGCGATTCAGACCTCGTGAGACCTACAGGGGATGCAGCAGCCATAGGAGCCCGTTGCTGTGGTTGGGGCTGGAGTTGCGCTTGTGGCTGCTGTTGGGAAGCAGGCTCAGCACCAGGTGGAGTAACAGTCAAATTAGGCAAGAACTGAGTGACAGGTCTAAGAGACGGAACCCTAGGTGCCTTCTCGCAAGTGATGGTATCAGCGCGCGAAAGGTTGTTATTGCTGCTCGTATAGGCAGCACCCGCAGCACCACCACCGGCCTTCTCATCTTCAGGTTTTCCATATGCCTCCTGTATCTTCTTTTGTGATTTCTTACGGTAAACGAGCGCGACAATGAAACCAAGGACCAAGAAAACTCCAACACCAGCAACTGCCAACCCAACAGTTGCACCAGTTGACAATCCCCCCGACGCAGGCACCCCAGTGCTAGACGCAGTTGGAGCACTAGAAGCCGAAGTCTCAGATGAAGCCTCAGATGCAGACGAAGAAACCAAAGAAGCCGAAGAAATCGAAGTTGATGTAGACAAAGGAGCCGAAGTCAATGCCAAAATAGACTCCGAAGTCGACACAGCGGCAGAGGTACTTGTTGCAAATGTAGAAGTCGGGCTGGTCTCTTTGGTCGGTTCTACACAATATCAATAATTTTCCCTAACCAATTAACAAACGAGAGAAAGAAATGATCCATACCACTGGTCGGGCTCGGTGTTGATCGAGTAGTCTTTGCAACCTCAGTAGTTTTAGGCGTCTCGCTCGTAGTCGGGGGCCGCGGTTTCTCAGACGGCGCGGGCTTGGTGGTAACCTTGGGCTCAACTTTAGTCGGACTAGGAGGAGTCGTCGCAACAGGCTCATCCAAAGTAGTGAACCCAACAACCTTTCCTCCTGCACTAACGGACGCCGTGACATAGACGATATCGGTAACAACCTCAACCCTCTTGGGGAGCGCATGAACGTCTCTGTGCATGACGCGAGAACGACGGTGATGATTGTGCGGTTCCATCTCGGTTAACAAATTGTGAACCGGGCACCAAAACCAAATAATGGGCCTTCAGCAGGCAAATCTTGAATTTATGTGAATGCTACTCTGGCGTTAAGGAATTGACCTAAGCATGCGATGTCCGTGTGGTAGTTTGTTTTGTGAGGAACAATTGGCTCTTTTCCTGAACGTCGCAGTGACAAAAAAAGAGAGACCGGGAGGAAAATCGAAAAGAAAAAAGAGGGTAAAACTCGAAGTTTGCTGATAAAGGAAGGACAGCCAAACGGTACGAGAATTCACGGGGTGGTAGGGGGAGGGGAAGGGGGGTAAGCGGAGAATAGAGAAGGGGGAAGGTAGGAGGGAGAAAGGAAGAAACAGAGAGGGAAGGAAAAGGGAGGCTTCGAACTTCATGGGGGAAGCGGCCAAAGAAAAGGAGGCCCACGAGGCCAGGCGTTAGGTTAGGTGTGTGTGTACCACGGCTGGGGGGCTGCTGGTGCTGTTAGGACGCTATCATACTATACCGGTACTGTCCGAGACTCCCTCCTCCCCCGACCCTAGACAAGTACCACTCACCCACGGTACTGCAACAGATGCTAGCAACTCACACATAACAACAGGCACAATTATTTGTAGGGTCTTGGCCTATTGGTAGTAGCTTTAGAGTGTGCCCACAAGAACCTTCACTTGCGATGCCTTCTCTCACCCCCCAAGGCGGCCGGCGGATACAAAAACGGCAATATCCTTTCAGGGGTGCTCGAGGCTCAATTGGCCAATTGAGTCCCCCCCCATCACCTATTTCCCCATCTCCAGGGATCATGGAAGCAATCCACACCAGGGCCAGGAGTTCATTCGGCTAATTCGCTGAAAAAGTAAGGAGCCAAAGAAAAATAAACTACGATACTGTACGAGTACAGTACAAGTACTGCTAATTCAATGAAAAAGCAGCCCACCTGGTGAGGGAGGAGGGAGGAGGAAGTAAAAAAAATACAAGGAAACCTCCCTCAAGTAGTTACAAGTGCCAGTACAGTACCAGCTGGGGCAGGGGTATACTCGAGTGGCAAGTGGCCAAGTTGAAATTGCTCCAAAGTCTGGAGATATTTCTCATTCAATTGCTCAGCCAAAGCAAAGAAGTACTCGTACTTGTAGAACCCAGCGCAAGTGTTCCCCTGCGACACCACGTTCCCTCTAGCATCTCTCGTGTTCACCCGGCCGGATATGTGCAGCAAAGTGCGCACCGTACCGTACTAGTACCAGTACTTGTCCCGTATTGTAGAGGGAGGAAATCCAGAATCTGCTGCTTCCCGTTCACCTCTCACCTTGATTGTTCGTGCAGCCCATACTGGGACAACATTGGTGACTGACCATTATAACCCGTTCGCTCAGCTTCGTCGTTTTCTTTATTTGGGCGCGAAGGGAGATTGGATAGGGTGAGTAGCGGTACCGTCACCAGTACTGCGATCCAACCAACCACTCGTGTTGGGGGATCGAATCGAAGGAGCACGACCAAGACTTGTCCATCCAGAATACCCCTAGTAGTGCCTCACGACACTCACTATTCCGACTTGAACCTAATGCGACGGTGGAATCCAGTCATTCAAGCAAGGAAAAGGAAAAGGGGGAGAAGATAGCGCGAAGCCTCAACCATTCCCTGCCCTGCTCTCTCCTGCTCTCTCCTGCTCCCTCTTCTCTCACTACCGCACTGAACCGCTCGTTGACCATTCCTCCTCAACTGTGCCATAATCCACTTCCCCATCCGCCATGTCAGACTTCTTCCTTTCTTTCTCTCTTTCCTTCCTTTCCTGTCTCTTGTTCCCTCTCTCACTCTCACCATCTCGAAGGGCCGGACTAGGTGGGAAAACACCCCTGTTGTCGTCATTTCACTTTTCGTCAACAAACCTCCGCTTTAGCTTTAGCCTAACACCACTGATCCGCGCTAACGCAGGTACTGCACCCCCTAACGGGCAAGAGAGTGCCTGATTCGCTGCCACACTCTGCGCACCAGTCTCTGTGTGCACCGGTACCGCAGGATGGATGGGTGAAGGGAAATTGAGTGTTCCGATAGAATCTATTTTGGAAAAAAATAACAATCCAACATTTATTTGCGGTACTTGTACTTGGGGGCGCTGATTTGTGAATAATGACGACGTTGGTCGCTATTCCTAGCACCACCACCACCACCACACTGATCCTCGAGGGCTCGTGAGCACAGTACCGAGCAGCAGGAGCCCGTGATTAAGGTCCAAATGGAGCATGTTGCGCATTTCTACTGTAGAGCGCTATGCTGGTAGCCTTCTCTGGTACACCCGAGTACAGTACCGTACGGTGTCGTACCTTTTCGTCAGGGTCGGACCAGAGCAAAGCGCAACCGAGCCAAGGAAAGGACGAAAAAAGATCCCCCGAATCGCCACACCTTAAGGGAATACGGTAGCGAAAGGCAATCGGACAGGCCCCCCCCTTACCGTGCCAGTAGAGCGAATCCGACCCTTACGAAAAAGACTATAATACGGCAACTATACGAGCAGGAATAACCGCATTACTTTGTAGATTATCGTGTTAATTAACTAAATAGTTCACTGTAGCACAATAATATGTAAGAATTGTGAAATAAATAAAAAATAATAACAATCTGCGAGCGGTCTCATTGAGAAAGAAAGGCTTTAAAAATGCGGAAAAATTTCTCACGCCATCGGTACATGCGCAGTACTATCATATCCTGCCTGGACCAGGATGTTAAATTCGCGAGATCGAAACGAGAGAAATATACTGCAGAAAGTACTAGTAGTAAAGAAGGAGAGAGGGAGAAAAACTAATAAATGACCTTAAGAGTTCCCATCATCTCTACAGGCTCTTCTGAAGTTTTAGCCCAATCGTCGAGGTACATAACTGTACCGTAGATCTCAGGGGGGGGGTTGAAATATTTTCAAACCCGGCGCCTACGAGTACTCGAGTAAGATAATCTGGAACAAACCGTACCCTGGTATCATACCTTGAAAGGGCAAGCCGGGCGCGGCTGCCATTACTCGAGTATTGCCTGACTTGGCACGACTTTTCGCTCGTTTGCCAGCTAACTTATCATACAAGCAGGGTAACCATTCCCCCATATCGATCGCTAAATTTCCACCATGTCCTTTGAGGCCCGGTACGGTAGTTCACCCTTCACCCCCCCCCCCCTGCCATCTCTACAAGTATCAGTGCTGGTACAGCAGCCCTACCTGTACTCGCGGTGTCGAAGCGTTTTTAAAAAAGACTGCTATTGCATACCACCAAAATTTGACCTTTTTGCTAGGATCTTGGCCGTATGCAATAGCAGTCTTTTTTAAAAACGCTTCGACACCGCGAGTACCCTATATACAAGTATGATACCTACCTGCGAGGCGACAATGCCAGCAAGACGACCTCCATTCTGAACGAGGCCATAAATCACTACTGCAGGTAGCGACAAAAAAGCAAATTGTAGCCTGCCCGTATGGGCAGTAAGTTAATATAATATCATATCATACCATCAGAGTGGGAAAGCTGTATATACAGTAACGTACTCTACCGAGTCCGCCCGGCCTTCTGCCTTTAGCTATGATAACCCCAAGCGTAGTATCATACTAGTACACGTACTATATAGTTGCAAAAGCGGGTGTGGTACGAATAACCAGGAAGCGGATCAATCAAAATGCGACCAGAAAAAGAGTGGGAATCCGGAAGATCTCAAATTGTTGACGCACGACGCTGAGAAGAGGAGGGGGGGGGGGGGAGGGAGTGGAATGGGAAGGAGGTAAATATTTTCTGATGACACATCATTCAGACTTGCCTGACTTTTTTCTTTTCTTTTTTTCTTTTTCGGGCTGGATTCGGAGAGTTTTGTTTTGTTTTGTCGAATTCTCCCCGTTGGTGGTGGTGAGGATTTGCGTGGGATTGGATTCGCGGATGGGTTGGTTCACTGCTGCTGCTTTTGAGATGCTGCCCCGGGTCTGGGGGGGGGGGGTTACATAGCGCGAACTGGTTTTTGGTTACGGTTTTCGTCATCTGAGTATGCTTGAGTATGATACCGTAGAATCTGGTCTTATACAGACCGTTGCCAATGTGGTGACTCGCATGACTATACCATCTTGGGCAGCACAACCCGGCTCTCTAGCCAATTAGCAAGAGGAATCAGTTTTGATTGCACTTTCGCTTTGATGTTTTTTCGCTATTTCTTCCACATATAGTATAGTCCAACACTAATTTTACCTACATCCAACTTGGCAACGGTCTGTATAAGACCAGATTCTACGGTACGCGGAAGGATCAATATGGCAGAGTGGTATTTCTCAGAGAGAAAAAGACAAAAGACTGGAATCACCTCACTTCACAAATACTTCTTGCTATTTTCTCGATTTCTTTCTTTCTTCTCTTTTGCTCGTATCATACGTGCAGTATCATACCATCCGATAACCCTCAAAAAAAAGTTGCTGGTGAAAAAAAAAAACGCGTTTTTCACGCGGCTAATTAAACTAAAAAAATGAATGGCTACCCGACAGCCCCATCATCATCACTCACACCGCTTCCCCAATGTCACGGTACTATACGGTATCTGGGTGTATCCTGCCCCTACAAAGGTTCCTTTTCCAAATTGAACACACGGCATCGGAAATGAATAAACCGAAAACAGAGCGTTACTTATTGCACTCCACACATATAAAGGAGGATACTGTACCTTCTATCGCCATATTATCGAGCCGACATCTCGATAGTTCGCGAGGCCCCGGGAGCCCCACCAGCATTCGCGGCCCGCGACCGCCAGTAGCATATTCTGGGCCACACCGCTGCGGTATGGGCCATTCTCTATTAAATGACTTCTTCTGCGGGGGCTTGTTTGTTGTGCGGTGTGGAGGAGGAGGAGAGGGGACTCATGGCTATTCGGAGCTCTGCAGGGCTGCTTTCATCCATCCTCCCCTCAAGTATGATGCATGCCCTGGACGCTAGAATGAAAACTCGAGTGAGCGGGCATGATCACAGTACCCACAATGTTGGAATTGTGTCATGTTGGAGAACGAGAACAGCGGAGTTTTAGTGTACAAACCTTGTTGACTCCAAAATAAAAGAGAAAGAAAGAAAGGAGGGGAGACACTACATAGGGAAGCGAAAATACCGTAAGGCAATGACTGGGGTGCGGGAATGCAACATGACATGGTATAACAACAAGCAGGTATAGAGGTCAACGGAACGATCGGTAAGGGCGGCTCCTGGTCTATATTATAATGCATAAGAGGGGGGGGATGAGTGATATCGCATGAGTCACTTTGGAAAACAAGGGAGGGGGAAAGGGGAATTGGGAGGACGGTGGGTATTCACTTGCTCTGGTGGGGGGGTAATAATAATAATAATAATAATAATAATAATAGTAAATACAAGAAACGAGGGGGTATGGGTTTGTAAAGGACTGGGGTGAGTATGTTAGGCGGTATCGTACATTTTTCCAGGCTGACACGTACTGTATTGTACTGTCCTCGACGGCGAGTGATATTGTGAGGGTTAAGTACTGGTATAGTAGCTTTGTTTCTGGCCGTATATCCGTCCCTCGGTGGGGTCGGTGCGGCGGGGTGCTGGTGTCGGATGAGTAAAGCAGTGCATGGGAGAACGCACTAACATTATACCGTGTGGTGCGCCATCCATTCGCAATTCCCTCATGGCCATTCCCAGCAGCCCACCAGAGCGGTGTTCGGTCAGATTTACTTGATATATCGGGGTTGACCTCTTTCCGCTCCAACAGTATCCCCTATAAGGCATGTAGGTATAATATGTTATAGTACAAGTAGAGTGGACTACGCCAGGCGTCGAGCCGAACAGGACAGACCAGGCCAGACAGGTGATGGCAAGCGTCGCATAAGTGAAAGTTACATATCATACTACAGTAGATAATACATCCCCCCATCTTCACAAGGTTAGGGTTTTTTCGGCTTCTTTGGACTTGTTGAACGTTTGCGCTTGGACTTCTTCTTCGCTTCCCTTGCTTCCCTTAGTTCCTCGACCTTGCCCAGACGCCAGGTGCAATCCGATTCGAATTCGCATTTTCCGCCTGTTTTTTTGTTAGGTTTAGGTTTCCTGAACGGAATAGAAGGGGAATGGGTGGCTTACATTTCCACGCCTCCTCAATTTCTACTCCTACAGCTGGCCTCTTACCCTCCCACCAGTCGATGGTGTGGTTTAAGTGCTTGGTTAAGAACGCCTTGTCATGGTCAAAGGTTTTGGTTTCCATGATATTGCTATATTTCTGGCTTCTGTAATTGACTGTTAGAGTGTCGCTGACCGTGTTGATGCTCTCTCTTAGTTTGCGCTGAAGGATACGCCAGAGGCCCCAGAGGGAGCTGTTCTCTAGCAGTTCCTCGATACTGATATCGGAATCTAAGGAGGCGATTTGCGCAAGGAAGTTGTCCGAGAAATTCTTGGAGCCATCAAGCTCGAAGTTCTCCAGGACTTTGGGGAAGTCTACGTCTCCGGCGAGGAGGCCGGAGAGCAGGTGGTGGTAGAACATTAATTGGAGGGCTGTTGATCGAAATTGGGAGCCTCCGGGGATGGTTTGAGTGGCGCGGGTTTTGGTGTCTGATACATATGCCACCAATTTGTGTTTGGGGGTTGAGGGAGGAGAAGAACCAGTAAGATCGATTGGTAGTGGGACCCCACCGTCTGAATCCGAATCTGAGTTTTCATCTGATGCTGCTGCTGGGGGTGCTTCTGTTACCACATGTGCCCTGGGGTTGGTATATGATATCTCGTCGATGATGCCTTGTATAAAGTGCCCATTGAGAAACCCGAATACGTTCAGCTCTCTCGTTAGCCCACCACGGCGTAAACTTAGTAGCCCTTGGCACATATTGAACAGCTTCAACCCCCACTGATCCTCATTCGTGGTAATCTCCACCTGAACAGTTGTATGAATCTCCTCTTCGAGGACCTTATGTGCCTTCGTACCCTTCTTCATAGCTGATGTCCGTTTGAACCCCCGCTCGAGTCTATACTTGAACTGCTGCTCACACCACACACCGGACACCAAATCCGTTACTGACAGAGCCTTCCTTCGTGCTCGGAATCGATCGAATGGGGAACGAATGTCGTTTTCGAGAGGGATTGGTGCATCAGTGGGTTGCATTTCCGGCTGGGTTTTAGCAATTCGCTCTGGAATCGGTGGGGTACTGGTGAGGTTTGATTGTTCATCATCTATTGCTACCACTTGCTTTGACGTCGGTTAGAGTTTTCTTTTCTAGGAAGAGTTTTTTTTTTTTTTTGCGAATGGGACGGGGATTGTCTGTTTTCTCACCATCTGCGCACGCACGGAGGTTAGGGTACTGAATGATGAATTCGTCGCCCTTCCCGACGGTGAGTTCGGGGTACTGAATAAGTACTTCCTCGTTATTCTGATCGACAGAGTCGTGCTGGAACACTGGGACACTGAAGCAGAGGTCACCCCCCTTGAACTGGTGGGATTGTGGACTAGTGGGATTGATATCGCTAATAATTTCCGGAAAGCCATTATTATCTATTGCCACCCGCTTTCCTTCACGGCCTTGTTGAGAGAAATCAGTTGACGATGGTGCTGAGTCGTACCCAGTGTTATCGTTGATGCTGCCGTCGAGGATGTTTAAGAGGTCTTCTTCGTCGTCAAGGTTTATATCGCTCCCGTAATCGCTAGACATTTTCGGATCGCGGTTGGGTTGTTTTTTTTTGGTTGTTTTTTTTTTCTCTCTCCCTTTTCCCCTTCCACTTTCTTTCTCTTCTCTTCTATATCTCAACAATCTACGGGTAGATCGTCATATAGATTACCGGTAGGGTACTTGACTCGATCAGGAATGTTTTAAATGTCAGTCACTCGGAGGCGCGGTCAGGCACGGGGAACTTGCAGGGCAAAAGGACGTTGTTATATAAGAGCCTCACTCGCCACTCAAAAGACAGGGAGCGCGCGTTCGGATCTTGCAGAGAACGGGGCGGCACCGTACATTTGTGTACCATAAATGGTACGCGTCGGAGGAGGCATAGTAGGTACGGGTAGTGTGCACTGTTGCAACTGAGAGATGGAGAATCGAAGATTCCTTGCTTGATCGCGATATTGTGTCCTGGTGTACCGTAACTGGGATCTGGTGTCTGGCGGTTCTTTCATTACGATAGGGTACTGACGGATTCAGAGAAGGTTGGGCTTTCGCCACGCGTGGGATCGTTTACGACAACAAACTTTGCGATTTTCCAAACAGAGGGGTTAAGAAGGGGGGACAACCGTGGCTGTGCCATCCACACTCTGGTTTCCTATCGGATGCCGTCACTCTAGTTGTTGTGGTGCGCAATTGTAGATACCGTAGTAGCGTCAACGACAACTGGAGAGTTAATCAAGCAATACCCAATCAGGATAATAATAGAAAATTGGAGATGGTGCGAAAGATACATCGCCGGTTTATCACTGTCGTTTTTTTCGACATTAAAATATAATTATTTAGCTTGTCCAGATCTCTCGCAGTTTTCTAGTCAAAGTTAGAACAATCCTTGTTACTCGTTCGCCACGACAAGAAGTCGATGTTTTCTTCTTAAGCCGAACTGCGCCATGCCCAAGTACCGGCATGTCTGGAGACTTCTCGCAGTACAGTAGGTCTGGTTTATTTTTTGGTGATGTATTCTCGGTCAGGAATTGTTGAGAACGATGCATTTTGGTGGCATAAGCAGGAACATTGAGGGGGTCATATTCTGAACAGTACTTCGCTCGAGTGCTCGAGCAGAGGGAGTCAGAGAAATTTTAACACTCTCTTAAGAGTGGACGATCACTGGCTGCAGTTATCTTCGGGGCATCAAGCCCTTACAATAGGTGATATCATGAAGCCTCACCTTCTCAACATCTGGTATAGCATAAGCACTTATTGGCCTGTATCACTCATGTAGAAATCGGGCAGTTTTCCCGTATCACCATACCAGTAACTTGGTGCTGTTTCTATCCTCCAGGAATTGGTACTTGTAAGGGTGCGGGGTGCTCGCACCGGTACAACATGGGCATCTTACTAAACATCGAGAATTCTGGGGATGTACTTGTAGGATAAGCTGCGGTAGGCTTTCGTATGAATCAGGCTAGAACTAAGGATCGCTAGGGGAAAGTTCTAGTGAGTAGGGAGGTTCTGTGAGCAGCTATGAAGGTGAACTTGCTCTTGTCACTGCAGCAAGTGCCTCCCACCTTCTAAATACGGTTGGGTGGGCAAGCTACCATAAGTCAAGTGCCGACGAGGGCTTGGTCAGAGGTGTGAACCCGTCTAGTTCATATTTTGGTCTGAGCTTCCGGATCTAAAGAAGGGATTTCATAATATGCTGTTAAGTGGGAGCGCTGAGGAGATGTTCGATCGGAGGTAGTTGACACATTTTTTCTGGCTGCTGGGTGTCAAGTTTCATGTATTCCTTTATATATAATCTTGCTAAATAGCACATGCACTGCGGTTCTGTGCGAAAATTTTCACACTGGACTGCAGGACCACCTCCACTTATGAACGGGCTACCGGCAGCCATTCCCTCACACACGCTGACGCCCAAGTTCACGCCCGCACTCGCCTCAGAACCTCTCTAATAGGGACCCTTTGGTTTCGCATACAGAGTCGAGGAGCCTACCCCATTTTCTGGTGAAGCTCGTTCCCACGCTGAGAGGTCAGAATAAGGTGTGAGTTATCATAGGATTTCTCACAAATCAACCCTTCCCGGTTAGTTATTGCCTTGAAATGGAGGATAGGTATGATGGTAGCATCCGGGGTAAATATTCGTGAAAATCCTACCCTAAAGGCTACTCTCCACTCAAAGGGGCTCGTGTACTGTACCGTATTTCGCCACACTTTCTTTCGACCTCCTACGATAGCGTGGAAACGAGTTTCACTAGAAAATGCGGCACCGATTTTGCCGCACTCAGGTGAGTTTGCCACACTGTAAAGAAACAAAGAAGAACGATTTGGCAGAACAATGAACCTTCACTAGCGTCAGTCCGGCTCATGCGAGAACTCGCGGTACTACTCCACTCTCAAGTTAGTACCAATGTGCCGTACTGTGCTGTACCGCATCGGAAATACGGTTGCCCCCGGCTATAATGAGCGCTATAATGCGGTTCCAAGCCTTTAAACAATCCAATGAGGGGTCTGGCATTACCAAGACACGACATCCCCACCGTGATCTGATCAACAAAAGACAGTTTAATACCATAAACTGGGAAAAGTTAGAATGGTGCTATAGCTGCACTAGTCGTTACCTTCAGTAAGGTATGTACCCCTTGGCTCCTGAAAGGGTTTGGCGACAAAAGGAGTGACATTCTATGATTCTGTTCAAGTTTGTTTGCCAGCCAACCACCTTAGAGCTGCTCGAGTAAAGTGAGGCTGCATGAGCCCCCAAACCGATGCGGCTTTGCTGCAAGCTACTGACAAGCTCGCCATAACTCCATTCAGACTGGTTCCGGTCCAAAAAGCACAACTCCAATCCAGTGACTTGACTACCGCATGGCCGGGACCTGTGCTTGTCCTGCTGTGATTGGGTTTTATAGGTAAGACAATGTTCGAGTAGGTGCTGATCAAAGTTTGCTAATTGGCTTTTCAGCAAGGATATGTAAGGTGCTCTATGGTTTCTGGGCTCTGATACGTTACTCCCCCCCCCCGTTTCTGGTATCATAAAAACCCGTTTCTCTCTGGGAAAATATGACCTATTGTCCATTGGGGATGAGTGTCGTGAAGGGGTGTATGATTGGCTGGTCTGCCACTTCGGCCACTCAGAGAGCAGTACATCATGGAGCCACTGTCGTAGGATGAGCAGAGGGTTTGTCTGGCTTTTCTCCGCCCTCAAAAAAGAGCCAAGGTTTTTGGCCAGTAGAAGCTGAAACCCTCACCCCTAGCTACCGTACTCAAGCGCATATGCGAGGCTGGCCACGGTAAGCTCACAAGAGCAAACCCGAATTTTTCCCCAACTTTTACTGAACTAACTCCTCCCACAAACCTTTTCCTTGGGTCCTTCTAGAAACCCCAACGCTATTGAGGACTCTTCCAGCAACAAGTTTCGAACCGCCGATTACAGTATGCCCCTCTGGGGATGCGATTATACAGCCTGTTTGAACTCTGCAGTTCGCAGGCATGGAGATTGTATACTCTGTGGAAGGCACCTCTGTTTGTTTCATTTACAGTCACAATTTCATCAGTGTCCAAGAGTGAATGTATGTCTTTCTAGTGCTGCCGCCGAACTTCCCCCCTCTCTTTCGGACTAACTGATGGTTTTCAGACAAAGGAGTACGAGGTTGCCGGTCAAGACGCTTTGATGAAGGAGCTGAGGGCTCTTTTCCAGACCATCAATATCAACGCCCTCACACTGATTGCCTCTAAGCTCCGGGGTGGCATATCCTGCTTCGTGAGACCTTTTCGTTATGACAAAGCCTCTCTCCGTTCTTCCATGGGGGCTATCAACCTCCATCTTGAACTAGTATTTGATGACGGTCTTAGCTGGATAGCAAGGCTGAAACGTCGTAATACTTCCACTCTGCCAGCGGCGGTGCGGCCTTATTTGATTAGAAGCGAAGTGGCAACATATTCTTTTTTGAGGAAGGAAACCAAAGTCCCTGTGCCAGAGGTTTTTGCGTATGCCTTGGATTCGAACAATCCAGTAGGAACGGGGTACATATTGATGGAAACGATCAAAGGGAGGAATTTGCTTTCCGCTTCACCTACGAGTGGGCAGCTGAGTAAAGTTTTGGTTCAGCTGGCCGAGATCTATACGGAACTTTATCGGCACCCCTTTCCACTTATGGGGTCTCTAGATACCCCTGGGTCGACAAATATTGGCCCCATTGCCCACGACTTGATGGTGGACCTAGCTCTCACAAATGATGGGGATCGTGATACGCAAAAGCATGTCAGCTTTCCAGGACCTTTTATCAACTTGAGGGGTTTCTATCATGCACTAATCCCTCGAATTCTCCATATGATTGTTGTGGGAGAATTATACCCATTCTGGGCTGTTGATGCCTTCCTCATTCATAAGTTCCTTTTCGATTTATTAGGGCGGTGGTCAGAGGACATACAGGAAACCGGGAAGTTTTATTTGCGTCACTTTGATGACAAGGGTGATCATATTATGGTTGATGAAGACTTCAACATCACCGGCATAATCGACTGGGAAGGTGCATACACAGCCCAAAAGACAGAGGCATTCACATCGCCGATAGCCCTTTGGAACCCAAAAGAATTCTTTTCTGAGAGAAAAACACTGAGCAGTTCTGAGCTTGAGTTCGCGCGGCTTTTGGATGATGCTAGTCACGAGTGCGCGAATCACCCCACAAATATTGACCTTGGTGACTGCGTTCGGTTGGGGAAGATCTTCCAGAGATTTCGGATTTGCGTTGGTTATACCCTCTATGATGAGAACATGGAAAACTATAGAAAGGCATTTATAGGACTTTTGAGGGAATTTGATATCTACTCTGAGCAATCTTGGGAAGAGTGGAAAGTTTTTGCTCTCAAAAAGTATTCAGAGGATGAGAGATTAGCCTGTTTGCTAAGAAGGGAGAGTTAAAACTTGGTTTCCAGATGGGTTTTTGTAAGGGGGATGCTTGAGAAGCTCGAGAATGCAGAAATCTGCACTCTTTTTTTTGGCGTCTAGTTGTATTGCTGCTGGAATCCAGGCGGGCGTGCTTTTCGAAGTGATCTGCCGTGGTAGTTAGATTATCTTTAGCTGGGTTATGTCCTGGCTCACATCTGCGCGTTGGGTCCCGTGGTTGAATGCAGTGTTATTTGAACGAAACTCATATTCTCTTGAGATGTGGGATGTGTCTTGTTTGCTCAAAGGGGAGCCTAGAGTGTAAGGGGGGGGGGGGACACAACTGGTCCATTGGCGTAAACCTGTTTGTCCTTCGCAATGTTTCTGGGTCTTTAGGGGCAGTAAGGGGCTGTTGCTAATATCCTGCTTCACTGGATATAGTACTTGTACCTTGGTCTAGGGTGATGTTGAGAGGGCTTCTGCGTCTTAGAATTTGTGCCCACTGGCGCTTCTATTAATGTGGACCTGCCTATTGTAGCTCTATAGATCTGTAATATTATTACAGCATCGTCTCAAGCCGGGTCTTGAAATTGTTATCCGAGTGAGAGGGAATGAATCTCACTAGCATTCCGTTGCCAAGAATGCTTACTAATTTTGCGGGAGCAGCAATTGTCGTCATTCAACTGCCCTTGTCTCTAAATTGTGACTAACTTGCCTCTGCACTTTACATCGAAAAGCCGAACACCGCCTTTCTCTCCCCAACCAATACCCATAACCTCAGGAACTCGTTAGCAGAAATTACCGGATTCTACGGTTATTCCGGCGATGAGCAAGAAGAAGTCATCCTCTCGCGGCGGTAGTAGTTCGTCTTCCCGTCGTGGTGGGGTTGCCTCTGCTCGAGGGGGTAAAAGCACTGGTAGTAAGAATGAGGATAGTGATTCTGCTCGGAACAACAAGGCTAGCCCTGGGCCGCCTTCCAAAGCTCCTTACGTTCCCGCAGTGTCTCCGCTTTCATACGCCTCTGAAGGGCCCGATCTATCCGGGGTGTCTGACCCTTCCATGGTGGTCCTACTGAAGCTCCTGTCCAAGAAGGATGAAACTACAAAATCTAAAGCCTTGGAGGATCTACAAACGAAAATCACGGGCTTGGGGTGTGTGGAGGATATAGTACTTGCAGCATGGGTGCGCAATGCCCACTTTCTGACTCGGAACAAGTTTAAGTAGGACTTGCTGACTTATTCCTTTCGTTGACCGCTTTCGTTCGTGTCGGGGTTTTCCTAGATTCGATTATACCCTCGATTGTCAACGGATATCTCGATAGGTGTACGTCGGTTAGCTCACATCGTCCACGGAATTATTTCGCAGAAGAGTGGGAAGAAGGTTGCTAGACACATGTCGGAGGTTGTAGGACCCTGGCTGGCTGGGCTGTACGATAGCGACCGGGGTTCTGCAAGGGCAGCAGAGGAGTCCCTGAGCGCGGTATTCGGTACGCAGGAAAAGATACGGAATGTCTGGGTGGCTTACCAGCCGGATATTTTGGACTATTGCTCTAATGTTATTGAGAACGAGACTGTAAATTCATTGAGCGACGAGAGACAGTTTTCTCCCGACGAGGCAGAATCTAAATTTACGAGAGTTATAGCTACTTGCGTTCACACGGTTGCGCACCTTATCAGTTCGTGCTCTCTTCATCCAATCGTCCCGAGTGATTTAATGTGACGAAACGTAATATTCTAACCGTTTATATAATTGTAGGTCAATTACCGCCAGAAGAGATCGGAAAGCAATCCGAGAAATATGAGGAACTCCTTGAGAAGGCTCACCTCTGGGAGTTTGGGGGCTATGATGACCCGTATCTCCGGAAGTCCGCCTATAGACTACTAAGAACGTGTTTAACAAGCCAAGAGGGTATTTTTTTTTTCACCACAGAGGACTTAGCTTAGCCATTGCTGACGGGCTAATAGGCTTCATTTTATTAAGTCTGGAGGTTGTAGCCAACGCCCTGATGGTAAAGGCATTAATGTCACCTCAGACTGGTTCTGTCACAGAGCTATTAGACGCGGTCCTAGACCTGACTTCGCACACCTACAAAGCTTGGATATCGGTGACACCTCCTGGTCAAAAAACACCGCTCTCTCTTGTGATAAATTTCATAAAACGTGGGAGCCAGGGTGGGCCACCAGAGTATTGGCACAAGGTTTCAAAAATGATTACGTTGATGCCTCGAGAAATCCTCCCAAAGGACGTCGAAGGGGTTACTGAGTTGGTAACAAGTATCCTGGACGGGCTTTGGGACGGGCCTGAGCCGAGATCACACGTAACTGCCGCCTGGGGTGCTTACTTCCGGGTTTGCTATCATATGATGGCGACGGGAGAAGTCGATACTCAAGATGAAGTCACTGCCTATATCCTGAGAGACGCCCTCTATCCTGTTTTTGAAGGGTTCTTGTTGAGAAATGCTGAGAATGCACAATTCAGGGTGCCGCATTTTGGAGCTGAAGTGTGCGCTACTGGGATCGCTATGGCAGGGGCGATGGCGGATGCTCAAATTGCCAATCTTGTCGTGAAAGAAGTTTGGGAGAAGCTAGAGAGATCTATAGTAGATAATATTAACCTTGATACTGACCAGAAAGCCCACTCTCTAGATGACCGCGCAAATCGCTGGCATAAGTTGGTTGATTTCTCTGCAGAGATATTTAAGAGAGATAGTAATTCCGTGGGTAACCTTGTGAAAGAGAGCATTGCTAAGATATTACTTTTGAGTCTGGATCGCGTCATCAAGGGAAAAGGTGTGCATCTTGGATTTAGGTGTGTGCGCTGAAAAGAAAGTAGAGCTAACGAGGGGACTAGGGGAAAATGTCGAAATCACTTTATTATTCGAGTCTTTACTCATGCGATGTCCTCAGGTTCTGAAGATTGAAGGGGTAAAAAAGGTTTGTTTCGAGCTAATTTTGAGGGGTGCGGCAGGAGCTGATAGATCTCAGTCTGTCGAATCATTTTTCGTAGATCATGCCCCGGAATTCATGTCGTCACCTTCATGGAAGCAAGTACTGTCTGGGCTTGTGGCTTACGCTAGTAAAGCCGCGGGCGAAGAATCGTTTCAGAGAGCTTGGGACAAGAACATTAGGGCACTATTGGTGCCATCCTTCGAGAAGGAGAGAAGGGAGGCTGCAGTAATTCAGCTTTTCAAATCGACTCCTCCACTGCTCCAAGGGAAACTACCCTTTGTCCAGGAATTGGACACTTATGTAGTGAATAAAATGCGGGAGAGCATTAACACGGACAACACCATAGGCTGGGAAACAATGAGGGCGGCCATGGCTTCTTCAGGTATGAGCTCCGGGAGACACATTGATATATATGCTCACAAGCGGCGTAGGAACAGTTATTTCCGAGGCAGCAGTCGCGACAATGCTTCTGGAACTGTCAAACAATCTCTCTCCTGAGGAGGAAGATCGCACTATGAGAGTTCTCGAGCAGCTCAGATCAGTATCAAAAGAAGTCTTGGCGGAGTTTGCCCGCTCAGAGAGTGGTGTTGAGTTCTTATCTACGCTGCTTGTCCTGTCAGGATCTCCTTCAGATGAGATTGCAGATGCCGCAGGAAGACTAAATAAGATTCTTGAGAAGGAGCTGTCTAATAGCTCGGGGGCTCTAGTTAGTTCTTTGTTAGATGCCCTGTTAGAAAGTGTTCTTGAACCGAAAGACTCAGATCCTGGGTATGTTATGTCCTACCATTTGCTCGGATGTTTGAAGATTCTGATTCTTCGCCAGCCTTAACTTTCTAGCTGAGAGGGCACACGATTTGGTTTGCCGGGTTCCGGAAGACGAGCAGTCAGCACTTATCGAGAAGGTCTTCTTCAAAGAGGATCAATGGAGATCTAATTTGAATCCATTCTTGAAGAAAGCTCCGAGACCATCACTGGCTATCTCTAATCCCATTGGCGGCGCCGTCTTTCTAGTTAAGGATCCCCAAGAGGATGCTAGTTCGGAGGAGATAGTTCGTGATCTAGATGGCCTATCTAGGGTTTTGCGGATGGCAGTTTTTGTTGTCGAGTTTCTCAAAGCTATGGGAGTCCTTGAAAGGAAGGACGAAAAAACAGCGAATACTTTGAAAGGTATCACTGATGGTTCAAGGGTAACCCTCCTGAAGTATCTCATGTTGGTTTCAATACTAGCAAGTGACAACATTACCATCAGGGGGTCAAATGATCTGTGGAATCAATATTCTTCGGGTATGGAAGCCGAGATGATGGAGTTTGTTTTTGGGGCTCAGCACTTTTTCTTTGAGTCTTTGAAGGATGAACCGAAACCTGGGGCTGGAGAAGCAGATAAGATTCCTGGATATATCTTTAAATTACTGGACTGCCTTTTGGATATATCGAAGCAGGAGACTCCGGAAGGATTTTATTCCGCCAGGATATTAGAAGCAATGATTTCCACCCTTTCTGAGGATCGCAAGATCTCCTCGGATCAATCTCAGAGCTGGTTGCAGTCGATAGATATTAGAAAAGGCCAGGATATTCACCGCAGCATAGCAATACTGACAGGACTTGGCGAGTTATTAGAGCGCACTCAGGAGGCCGAGAAGTTAAGGAACGGGCTAGCGAGTGACATTACGGGCATACCAGCCTCCAAAGCTGGGCAAGCGGGTCTACGAAAAATCGTCTTACTAAACGCAGCTTTACCTAAGCCCGGACAGGACACACCACCACTACCGCAGCAAAGGGCAATATTCCTTATCAAGCATCTTCTTAGCTGGTTTGAGGATGAAGCATTTGCGGTGAATCCTAGCTATTCGGTTATCATGGAGGCTTCGAAGGCCATTGCTACTATACTACCGGTTATCAAGGAGCTTTATGGAGAGCATTGGGAACTGCTTTGCGAATACGTGGCTAATTGCTGGGCGGTATGTTCATCCGGTTGTATTTTTTTTCTTCAGTAAAAGTTAAACTGAGGGATAGATGTGCACCAGTGTCGAAGAGACAGATCTGCCAGTAATTTTTGCATCGCTGAAGCTGTTCCAAGCGCTAAAGTCACTACATAAGGAAAACGATGATTTTGAGGATGCGTGGGATAAGCAAGCCGATGTGATGCACACCTCTTTGATGGGGCTGCTCCGTAGTTCTAGAGGTTTGAATTCTGTTCTTACTTGGGAATATGTAAATAGCTGACCACAGTAGTTGGTGACGAACACGACCAACCTCGGAATCTCTGTAATGCCCTCTTGGCTCGCCTTACGAAGGGGATAGATTTGAAGTATATTGGCAGTCCGGAAGAGACTTACTCCCTTCTCAATGTCCCCTCACGCTCAATACAAGAAGCAGCATTTGAGATTCTCCATCGACACATCCCTTCAGCACAAGAAGAGGTATCACTAGAGGCGGCTTTGTCAAAAGAAGAGAACTTCGAACTCTCACTTCCTCAGGAATTACTCTCGCTGGCTATGGAACCCCCAACAGGCGACGGAGCGCTGGAGTTAGATAGTGAGCGCGGTATATCTTGGAGTCTTCGCGGCTACCTCCTGGCTTGGATCTTGACATTCGATCATTTTGAAAACTCCGTACGTACCCCCCTCCCATCATTTACTATTTCTCATACTCCAATCAACTAACGCAGCTCAACAGTCCTTCAAAGTTCGAACAGCATACGTCGAAGCCTTAAAAGACGCTGATTTCCTAACTCCCCTCCTTAACTACACCTTCGACATCCTCGGACACTCCGGCGGCAAGCCGTTCGACGCCTCCAAGCTCCCATTCGAAACTTACACCCTCGACTCCTCACTAGAAGATAGCACAAACCCCGCCCGAGAAGTCCACTTTCTACTGACGCATATCTACTACCTAGCCCTCCGCCACTCCCCATCCCTCGTCAAGCGCTGGTGGACAGAGTGCAAATCCCGCCAAAAGGTGCGCGCGGCAGAGGAGTTCACGAAGAAGTACATGTCGCCATTGCTAATCGAGCGAGAACTCTCCTCCGTCCAGGCTTGGATCCAATCTCACTCTGGAGGAGGTGTGGGCGTAAGGGGAAGCGAAGAGGACGAAATGACCGTCAAGATCCTCAAAGCCCTAACAATCGAGGTAACAGCAACATACCCCATCGATGACCAGTCCATGGAGATGCGCGTGCGTATCCCGCCAACTTTTCCCCTGCGCCAGGTGGAGGTGGAGGGCGCGCGACGTGTCGGCCTGACGGAGGGTGACTTCCGCCAGATGCAGCGGGCCTCGCAGACCGTCATCAACTTCCAGTCCGCCTCCATCATCGACGGCCTCGCCCTCTTCCGCAAGAACCTGGCCTTACACTTTGAGGGCGTGGCCGAGTGCGCCATCTGCTATTCCATCGTGGCCGTCACCCCCGATCGCAAGCTCCCTGACAAGACGTGCACCACGTGCCGGAATAAGTTCCATGGGACGTGCTTGTTCAAATGGTTCAAGAGCAGTAATTCTGCGTCTTGTCCTTTGTGTGAGTCTTTTCCCCCTCCCCTGGTTTTTGCGCTCTTTTTCTCGGGGATGCTAATGTGTGGGTGGGATGGGATAAACAGGTCGGACGGCATTCCCGATGTACTCTTAAAGGGACCGACTAATCGATTTCTTATTTTCTTATGATACTTTTTCTGTTTCGCGGTGGGGTACGAGAGGCTATGATGGCGAGACTGGGCTACTCTATCTTTCCTTGTTGTGCTGGCTGCTGACTTCCATCATGCAGTTAGAAATAAAATAAAAAGTTTACTGTATCCTTTGCATTTTCTCCTAGTTATTTTCTTTTTCCTATACTTTGAGAATTCACGTTACAAGTACAAGTACGACAAGGAAGAGGCTCCAACCCCGTGACGCGACTCACAAGCGCAGATCTACAATAATTGCTTTTTCCGCCGGAGGAAAAAAAATCTGGTCACAGTACGACACGGCAAATAAACTGATGTGAGAAGTGTAAAAAACACCCGAGTGATTGCATCATAAATAGCACTGCATTATCAGGCTACCACAATAAAACAAGCGATTGAGGTGGTTAGGGAAGGAAAAGCCAACAGCAACAACAGCCAGCGAAGCACTAAACAGGCAGACAGCACTCCGACGACGGCTAGCACAGCATTCCCATAGACTAAAACCGAAATCAAAAGCCCGAGACAAAAGACGAGCGCACCCTCCGAACCGTTTTCCATCAAATGACAGCAAAGCAGGGCATCGTAACCAAGAGGTAATGCAGTTTAATGAGTAGAAGGAACAACGTGACGGGCCTTCTTAGCCCTCAGATCAACCATTCTCGATAGCATTCGCTCCCAGGAGATTTTCGCAAAAAACTTGAAAGAGGAGAAAGAAAAAAAGCAGAAGAAGCAAGAAAGAAAAATACACCCATATCCCCCAGACTTTTGTTTTTCGTACTGCCCACTTAGAAACTGAATTTTGAAGTGCCAATATCAGTTTTGCCCATTGAATGTCGCCTAACCTCTGCCTAACGCCCGACATCCACCCAAACCCTTCGAGCAATGGAGATTCCGTCCTTAAACAACTTAGGCAAGTATAGGTTCAGGTTCAGGAGCGGCAACCTTGGCATCACTCTCGTTATCGACTGCCGGAAGATCGGACTTGGGTGCATCGGGAAATTGATGGGAGGGACCGTTGTTCGCGGCTTGTGGAGATGCCTGCGATTTTTCTGTAGTGGGAGACTTCTTTCCGGCGTAGCCTTGAACCTTTTGAGTGAGTTCAACAGCAGTGGCTCGGGCGCGCACACTAGCATCGTCGATATACTTCTCAGCCATCTGGCGACCGTTGGCCAATTGGGCATTGGCGTATTCATTGGCCCACTGAATCTGTTCATCAATAACCTCCTGATTCTGGAGATAGGTCAAGGGGGCAGTAAAAGCAGTAACGGTTGCTAATAATGATAACAAAATCAGGTTAGCCTAAACTCCGACGGATGCTACCAAAAGGAGACGTAATGGTCGCGATGGGGAAACCCACTGAGAAGCAACAAAGCCCAGAACGGAATGTACTTGATAAGGAAATATCCAATGAACGAAGCGAAGAATGCCTGGAACAAAAAACAAAACATGCTGTCAGAAACGAAACCCAGCACCTGGAATGAGGAATGGATTACGCACCACAACAGTAGCAAAGATATTCTCAGCAAACAAGACCCTCTGGAATTCGAGAACGAAAAAGTTCAAAAGATCGTGAAGTTCCCCAAATAGACGGTCGAGCGAGTCCCTTGGAATAGTGTAATACCGTTTTGGCCGGACGGATGAAATAAATCCTCTCGCGCCAAAGGGCTTAGCGGCAATTTCTAGAAAACCCACGCCTATCGGTTATGTACCTCATGTCAACTCCGATACTCTTCTGAAACACCCGGGCCAGCTCATGCAAGCTTATCTGTCAAAGTGGTGGGGGTAAGGAGACAAGGAGAGAAAAAGAAACTCACCAAAAAAGAGGAGATAGGTGGCCTTGAAAACATAGCGAAGCACGTTGACAAAACGAAAGGCGAAAATTAAAGAAATGGCAGAGAAAAAGAAGAATCCAGTTGCACGTGGAAATTTCCACTAGAAGTAAATGATGCACATTTACGTCAGCAAGGGATGGAGTGGGGAACAAACCCCGGAGCAAGAACAGGGAGAGTGAGACAAACGGTGAAAAGATCATAGAAGAAGCTGTGATAGTGGGTGAGAGGCTGATCGCTATCAGTAGCATCACTGTTCTGAGAAGAGGAGGAGTTGGCAAGGCCTGAAAAGTCGGCCTTAGTATTTTGGGTGGTGGGATGAGATCCTGCAACTAATCAGCTCGGTGGTTCACGAGATAACAAACAGAGAGAAAGCCCGAATGTAGGAATGTTCGAAAAAACTAAACAACACGGAGGTTAGCAAACCTTGGGTTCGAATAGAGTAGGGGACCTGCATCCGCTGGAGTTTATACTAACCTTACCATTAATGATCTGAGCAGCCGCCCCCTCCGATGCAGAGTTGTCAAGATCAGACATTGTGGTTCTTGTGAAGAGAAATAGCTATTCGAAAGAGGAGTAGAAGATAGAGTGTTTGCTCAGAAGTGGGTAGAAACTGAAGATGGGATGGCGGAAGATATAGTAACTTGATAAAGTGGGAGGGGGTGTGTGATGTGTGGTGCGGTGTTGTTGGAGAAGGAAAAAGGTGGAGGGTTAGATGGATGGTGGGAGGGATGAGGAGGAGGGCTACCGGTAGCATCTTGTGGTAGCCCGTAACACAGAAAGTACTTTGGTATCGCTCTTTTTTTCTTTTTCTTTTTTTTTTTCCCTCCCTCCCTCCTTGCTTCCCGTGACAAGCTCGGGAGTGTGTCGTATGCGACACCAGGGGAGAGTCCCAATTACGTCGTGGCCGAATAACTAGTGTAGCCAATTCGCGGCCAGAGTACAAGTGGCACAGTCACTAGGCCACCTCGAGTTCCGAGCTTTCGCCAAGCAAGGGTGCATGGGTGCAAGCCTACGTCAGTCTCTCGCATGTGATGATACCGTGCTTTCAAGTGGCTGATGAACTGGCAATGGGCGACAAATGTGACCGAGAGAAACCCCATACGAAGAGAGGCAAGAGGCAAGAGGAAAACACTTGTTATTATTGCACGTAAATAGCCCACCTGAAAAGGCTTCAGAGCAAGCAAATAAAAAGCATGGATTGAAGGTGCAATACCTTGCCCCGTGTCCAGATATGATACACTACCTTCTGCTATGATTCCCTATCTCTTATTGCGATCTGGCATCCAGAGGGGGGGAATACTTTATCGAGGAACAACGGAATACCGCTTGTCTGCCCGGGTATGATCAGCAAGATCATGCCGGGTAGTTAGGACCAGGTTGCATAAATGGAAAAATTCTTGCTTCGCCAGACACCAGAAATCCGGACTGAAAGAGTGGGTATCTTAGCACTTGGCCACTGGCATTCAGATCATGATGGAATTGTCAGCGCAAAGTTCAATATGTTGATTTATAGCCTTTCAAAAGAACTACCTGATGCCTTAATCCCCCCCCCCCCCTCCTTTTACTCTAGATTTGGCCTTGCACAATCTTAATAAAATATGCAGAGACATGCAGATGGACAGTGGCTTAGTGCAACCGCTGCGGGCTAATGGCGCTATGTAACATCCCACCTTTTCCACCCTTGCTAATTGATCGGCGCCCCTAATCCATTTCTCGCCGCCCAAAGTTTTCCGCCCTTTCCTACCATACTCGAGTACGTAGTCGTGATGCCCACATATCTTTACCATGGGTATTAGTAGCACGACAAGTTGAGCCTCTTCGCGGGCTGGTTCCAAGGACAGAGATGGCCTTCTCAACGCGCTGACGACCGAAGCCTCAGCCACCGACCAGACAAATGACGACCGTCAAAGTGAAATCATGATCCCCTTCAGAAGCTTTTCAACCACAGATAGTGGCAGGGTTCCGCGAGAAAGCTCCCAACTTGAAGCTCAAGATAAAAGCTATTGAACACTTTCACAGCTTCACAGTCATAACCCAAGTCCCTATCCTAAGCCCTACCAAAGTATCTTAGGTAGCAAAGTGCTCGTATCACGCTTGTAATCGCAAATGGATAAGGACATAAAAGAGGTCTCTTAACTGATCGATTGCTGGACTGTTCCTGAAGGTCCGCGGCCCCTCTTTGGCCAACGCTCTCAACTTGTTCGTGTTAGGGTACCGGTATTTCCTATGATCGTTCCCTTAGGGGATGTCTGGCACAGTGATGGTTGAGTGGTAAACCTACCCAAACTGAAGTTGCGAAACCGCAGTTTAAGTGGTTTCCTAAACTGCCGTTTGAATGGTATGAGCTGCCAAACACCTTGGATAAGTTATGAAAGTTTGGGGGAAACTGGTAATCAGTAGAAGAGGTTAATTTCCAACAAAGTGAACCTAATAATATGATGATAGTGAGCAAAAATTGTATTAAAATAGAATTTATTAACTCAATATTAACCTACAAAAATATCGCTCCCAAACTGCAGTTTCCAAACCTCGGAAACCATTGTTTGGAAACAGAGTGCAGTTCCCCTCCGAGGAGCGTAAGCTGCAGTTTTAGAGTGAACTTTTATGACCGCCAAACGAGGATCCTTGGAATCTCGGCTGTGTGCTTTATCTCCAAGGCCTCCAACCCATGCCTTGAGAGCGGGAGTGTAGTACCTGAGCGGTTCCTTTCATTAGGAAAAAAATGTATGGATGTGAGCTTCGGGAAGAATCGGCTTACTGTCTAACTTTCTGCTAATCGTTATCAATGATTGCAATACCACTGATCGATGCCCATTCATCCCATGTCGCTTGTTAGTTCCTGTTTACCGCGGGGTGAAAACCAAAAGCATACTACTAAATTCTTCAAGTACCCCAAACCGGCATGAGGGTCAGAGTGTAGTTCGTCAATCTTCCCCGTCTCTGTATCGGTATGGGAAAAGAAGTCAACCCCGTTCTCCTGATATCTCTGTTAATCTCTGCGTATCAAGATGAAAGTGGTTTGATGAATCATACCTTCGCTACTAATGACATGCACCTACTAACTAACTTAGCAGCCTAGACTAGCTTTGCCCGGGAGTCACCATGCCAAACTTAACGCCTTCCACAAACGCAATCAGGCCCTTAACCTTCTCTTTGATAGAAGCATCCACGTCCGAGTTGACTCCCTTGTACGGGTCTGCCGGCTTGTCCCCAGTGTCCGCAGTGGAGTAGGCTACCCCAGCCCTATTTTCCCAAGCGCTCGACATTCTGATCCGAGAGTCGCTGCTGTTGAATAAATATGTTCCCCCGCAGATTGAAGCGGAAGTAGGTAATACCGTACTTAAGAGTTTGCTCCGAAAGTAATAAGGCTCCTGGAGAGCGGGCGAAGAGAAGCCATATATAACTTGAACTCTCCCCCCCCCTTTTCTCCTCCCCTACCCCAAAGTAAAGAATACCAGTACTCGAGTACTCGAGTACAATAGGCTCCCTTGCTGCCGCGTCGATCATATATGCTGGTGTCCTTCCCTTGCCCGCCAATATTGAGGGAACGGGGCGTACTGTTCGGACCGATTACCAAAGATCATTCCATCATACCCTCATCACAATGCTATGATACTGGCAGGATAACTTTCCTTGCACCAAACCTCCCACCTTCAATTTGTGTTTAGAGAAGCCCTATGACGTCTTTGCGCTAGGCATGCCCCTGGAAGTTTAATTCCCCACATCCCGACTTTAGTAGGTCTATGACATCCCGAACCACAGATCTCCTGCCTACTGAGGCAATGTTGCAATGAAGGGGGGGTTCGATCAAAAAATGATCGAAGGCTAGGAACGCGCTTTTTCGAACCGGGGGGTTATAAGATAGAACTCCTTCTAACAAATCGGTAAACCATGATATTGAAGGCAGTTGGAAGCAAAGAAATAAATGAAATGATAGGAAAAGAGGGCAAAATGTAGTAGAAAAAGCAAATAAACTGGTACTGGCATTCTACTTTCCTGGCTTCTGAGCAATAAACACTCGCGCATCTGGGTTCAAGGTAGAAATTCGCATCAGAGTTCCTGCTATTTTTGCTTACTAAGACATTAAAGAGCTCCCCCCTTCAATCCCCATTTTCAGAAGCCCCGATTCAAACCCCCCCCTTCTAACCCCCCGGGTTCGATCATCAAAGGCCTTCTTTGCAACACTGTACTCGAGTACTGAGGGGCCGTGTATCTCGGGACTCCTTAAGTACCGGTAGGTAGAATGGGCGGTACGTGTACGAGTACGGTGTTGCGCTCTTAAAAGGAAAAAAGAAAAACGACTTATCCAGTCAGCCCCAGCACTCGGGTAACTCAACGTGCAGGCGGGAATGAATCACAAGAGAGTGAGACGAAGCCACCCTGGTAATCATTCCAACTTGTGCCAAGGTTACAACATTAGACAGGGTAACTTTGAAAGCCTATTTCTCTATCGAGAGCTGCACTCCTGCACCTGCAAATTGCAGAAAGGGTACATCAAACCCTGGTATCGCCTTCCACATCTTCAGATCGTTACACCCTTTCTTTTGTAAAGATTCTCACATCCACACACCTATCCCCTGCAGTGGTGATAGTGCCGAATTTCCCTACACCACGCTAAAATACAAACTAAAAAACTAGCTCCCCACCTTTCTAGATATGTCAATCGAGTGATATCAAAAGCATTTCAGGTCAATTTATGATGCAGATCTTTTTCCATCAACAGGAACACTAAACCTGATATGAGAGCGATGTTAGACATAGTTGTGAGGCAATGCAACTGTTGAGATTTACTAACCAACATCCCGAGTCATGTGATAGCTCTACACCACTATGAGATTGAATCCACCAATCCAAGAAATACGCTAATCTTGCTAGTGCCTCTTTAGCACGGTGTAGGGAAATTCGGCTCTATCACCACTGCAGGGGATACATCTCACCAGATATAATAGCTCTACTAGCTAGTGTTCCTAACAGCCCGGCCCGCCTGCTTAGTGGTAGGACGAGATAGACTACGGGCTAGAGTCCCTCATTTTTGGGGTGAGCGGCCGCCCTACGCCCGACAGCCGAAAAGTTATGGTTTAACTTACTGTGGAATGCGCCTAAACTTGTTATTAATAGAGGCAGTAGATAAAACCTAAAGATTAATTCTCGAGCAGAAGGCATATCCACAAACTAGACTCCAAGGTTCCTACCTGGGTCATTCCATTTGTTTGACCGGATTTCGGGGTAGAGATGGCAGAGCTGAAATCACGAAACATCACTCATCCGTCTCCCGTTGTCCCCCGCTGTCCTGCATCTCCCCCAGCCTTCTCCCGGCATCGCCTGCAGTCCTACCCCCACCCCGAAAATCGCTATCTCACCCTATAGGGCCCACCGTCCGGGCCAAAGACGGTCATCCTGGGATTTCGCTGCCCCAGACGGACTCCTGGAGGTAGCCCGGTCCCGTCTGGTGCTCTTGGTAGCCCCCCTGCAAGGCCCGTTGGGAACACTATTCTCGAGAACCCGTTTTCAGACCCACAGGCAGAGTATAAGGTTACTAAGGCATAATACATAGCGCACCTTTTCTATCTCATCTGCCTCTTCGTTACTAACAAAGCGCCGTGCTGTGTAGCTAGGTGGAGGCACCGGTCCGGTTGACCTCACCATAACCTCGCCTGGCCACTATGTAACCACAAAATAGAAGACTGTTAGCATTGGCTTTCTGGGCCTTGGGGACCCTCTTAGTAAGGGACGAGAAGGCCGAAGCTCCACGTAGACCTGGTATGAATAGAGTTTTAGAATTCAAATTCCATAGGTGAGAGAAACACAAGAAGAGAACAATCCGCGATTGGGTTAGTGCTCAGTTGAAGAGCTATATGTTCGAGCCCCGAGGTCAGAGAGCTGGCCGGAAATTGTGAGTTTCACGCACACTTTGTCCTTGTTTGTAGATTCCGCGAGATTTTAATTTGGAAAATGGACGAGAAAGGTGATTGGATTGACCAGCCTGTCTCGGCTAGAGGATGCTGAATGCTGTTTTTGCATGATGGAAGCCCGGAGATGAGAGCTCGGAGGGGATGGAAGCCTAGACAGGGCGGGCTAATGTACGGCACTTATTAAATTAGTGGGCCCTATTCTGAGCTAAGGAGCTAGAAGGGGTGAGATTGTTCCAGTTTTGGACCCGTTTTGTTGGAAGCCCGCACGAAGTATGCTTGAGCACATCATCTGGATCCCAAACCGGACATTCTGACACTTCAACACTACGGTAAGGGAACCCTATCCGGAGTGCTTTGCCAAGAAAATATTGTCCATCTTCAACCACCAAAGGATTCCAACCACGAGTCTAATGAGAATTATGGTTCCATTAGATGATAGAGTGGGCGACCCTCTGCGTACTAATAGAGAGGAAATAGAAATATCTCAATTTTTCATGGAGACATTGTGGTCTAAAATTTTGGTAGGAGCAGGGAGAATGTCTAGGATAGGTTAATTACTGTTAAATATCTTTGCCGGCAAGGACTGTTAATTGATATTTGCCAATATACTAACCTGAAAATGATTAGTCTCGGCAAACTAATCTGCTGTTAACTCGCCGGAACAAACATCCGCCAGTTCCGGCTACAGAGCTCCCTCACCATAACCAACCAACCAAAGGTGGTGTAACAATGAAAATAGATGAAATCCACTCTCATGGAACGGCCACGCCCCGGCATCAAAAATTGCATAACCAGGGATAGAGTTGCTCTGGTGGAGGGAATGCTAACTACTAGAGAAACCCATCCCGCTACGACACAAGCGGCGGCCCCATCTCACAGAGCAGGGCACAGGGTATCATGAGAAACTTCAATGAATTATAATCCAACTCACGTTTTCCGCTTTCAAGCCCTCGGTAGGATAATTCCACCCTCCCAGGTGGGCAATCCACCGATAGGAAAAAGTAAGTCCTATTATACTAAGACTCCCTTTGTGTCGCCTTGCCCCGCAAACCCAGCTGCTTAACCTTTGGACAAAATTGCGCCCTATCATATTCCTTCATTGTCCATACCCCATTTTACTCGAAATAGAGCGGCCTAACAATGCACTCGAGTAGATACCGTCCTTCAGATATCCTATCCTACAAATGCTTTCCCCCCCAAACTGAGTACACAATCCCATAGGCTGCGGCCGGGGGCGAGATACTCTGCCGGAGATCATGCTAAGTCAACTACTATACCAATATCTTGGTACAAATTCTTTGGCACAGGAAAGGACAGGGGTGAAACTTTTGTATGGTAAATTATCTATGCGTACCTGACCGCCCATACAAAATTCGGACCCAAGTGTTCGGGTTCTATATGCCTGTAACAGTTACATCGGGGATACTAGCCATGGAATTCGGGGAACATTTGTCCTTTGACAAAGAAAGCGAATGTTCCGGAGGCAGAGCACAGATATACACCGGAACCCCCCTGTTCCTCATTTCATTGATATCATGAGAGAGCACTATGACCTGATACCGATGTCCATTTTTACCAATTATAAAGTATCAATCACCTGAACTGTCTATTTTCTGAAGAACCAGTTAAAAGATCGAGAAGAAAGAGTATTATCGGCCAGTTCCTATGGCCTAATGGCTTAGGAGACTGGTCGGCTAATTTGAAACAGGGACCATCATGAGTTCGAATCCGGGGGGCAGTGGAGTAGTCGAGCATTAAAAAAATGCTCGGCGAACCACTTTTTTGCTGGGGGTAGGCCTAGGGTTGGTAATGCCCTAGGGTCAATTCCCGCCAAATACTGCGGTGGGGCTTCTGGCTAGTATTCGGGTACTATATGCCCGTAACTTGTAGCTACGTGGCACACTACCAACTTACGCCTCTTCACAACTGGGGCCGGGTGATTATTGCGAGTACGGTGGTTTGAACGGATATCTCGTCCATTGAAATGGTCGCCATCCGGAGATAAGATTGTGGTGCTACCTGTACTGTGCTCCAGTAGTACTGTACTTATTCGTCTTTGCTAAGAGTGCTTCTGTTAGCCGATCTTTGGCTAGAGTCCCCACCAAATATTCGGCTCACGGAGATATTCTTGGTCACTTTTAACAAACCGAGCGAGTTTGTCGCACCTTCCGGCAACTTGAGGATATCTAAGTCAAGACGGAGCCAAGTGATGGACTATTGAAACCCAGCTAACCAGCGCTGCCACAAGTGTTTCGCCAGAAGCACCCAGAAATGCCGAAGACAAGGCGCGCTACCGTGGATTATTGGCCGGTGGTCCGCACCATTGTACGCACCCTCTCACTGAGAGTGCCTAAATGGCTACAATAGCACCAATCTAAGAAATACGGGGCTAGGAAAAATGTCACTCACGCCAATAACCGCGGCGTTGTCCCACAAAAGCGCTCGAGTGATATGAAGTGACGGGGGGTTCTGAGAGCGATGCGGGGGAGGGAGTGGGATATCCCCCGTTTCCATAAGTGTCCGGATAGCCAGAAATTTTCTCGGTTCTTCGACAGCAGCCGGCAGGCAGATATGATAGATTTATTCGAGCCGTACAGGCCGGCCACACTTGCGCCACATTTCGAAGAAGGGTGGGATTGTATTGGGAAATTGAGCCATCATAGACAAGACATCCGCGCCGGCCCCGAGGGAAATAGGATACTATGCCCGGTGCCAAAGACGTCACGAACTCCAACCACCAGGAAATGGAACGGAAGTGCCAAAGAGTTCTCTCGAAAATATGTATCGTTGGGACAGTCCAATATCTATTCTGCCAGATTTGGTTTTATCCGTAAACTACCAATTGTGGCCGATATTGTGGCATCTCTCGAATATCCCTCACTCCCACCGTCAGGCACAAGCTTCAGAGAGGGGAAAGAGAAACATAGCCGGAGAAAAGAGAGAAAGAGGGGGCCCAACTGAGCCCCAAGTTGGTCAAGTAAAATGATGAGCACAGCACTCCACGTTTACGACCTTCCCCTCCTCTCTTACCCCACTCTACCCTTTCCCCTCCCACATCCTTCTCGTTAGAAATCATTCCTGCGCTCTCCTAATTACTACTATCCCGAGCGACACTCTGGCCGCTTGCATCATCACCCACCCGATATAAGCCCATCTCTAGGCAGCCACCCCCTCCTTTCTCTCCCCCCTTCCCTCTCTCCTTCGATCAACAACATTATCAAACACCCAAACCTCAACCCAGCATCAACTCCCTTAGGCCTCAGCTCTCATGGCACCCCCTCAACACCCCTCCCACAATATCTTCCCTCATAACTGAGGAAGTGCCTCCCGCCCCCATCCGACACAGTGCCCCCCTTCAGGAAGGAAAATGGTGATCCCAAACACACGCAACTACCCATACCTCCCCCACAGCAAAGCCCCCAACCCAGCCACTCAGCCACCATCTACCAACCCATGAACTCACACCAAACGCACCCCCCCCCCCTCCCCACAAAACCAGAACGCAAAAAACAAATACCCAATCACAGATCATCACTCGGTCGAATCACCCATCCGAGCCTCCCTCCATCTATCATACCCATCCACAGCCGGTGATACCAACACTATACAATGCGCAACACAAAACACCACAGCCCACCGGAAGCCAAACCCAACACGAGTACCATATAGCACCGTACAAGTACCAGGTCTTGTACCACACTTACCCCCACCCCCCCTTTCTTTCTTTCTTTCTTTCTTTCCTTCTTTCCTTCTGCACTGGCGCCACCGTCACAATAAAGCAGGGGAAAATGCCCTCCAGCACCCGCCCCCCCCCCTGCATCCCATAGTGCCTCTTTCCCATCAACTCTGCAAGAAATAATTTCCACCGGGGAATCGCCGCATGGGTGTGTGTGTGTGTGTGGATTCAGTGTTTTTTATTATTACCGTATCCACATGTAGGTTCGGATTATCCTTCACCTCCATTACAAGTACTACGTATTATACATCGTGGTTCCTCCTCCTCCTAGTTACGATCTCATGCACTGCGCCGTCCCACCGCAGTTACGGTATTCGATGTGCAGAATTTTCTCTTCCGGGCACGTTCTTGGTGCCGGATGATAGACTAGATTATTCTTCCAGAGATTATGTTTTGCGTTTCTCCCAGGGGAGTTAGTGCCGCCCGGTTTCCGGGGCACCGGTGACCATGTCGTAGGCGCCGGTCGGGCTCACGAGTACAGTACAGTACAGTACTGTTGCCAGTATGTGCTGTAAGGCAGAGCGTAGGAGCACGGTGCTTGGGCGGTAGTGCATCTAATGGGCATGCGCGCGGCGCACTATCTATTCTGCTGCGATAAGCTGCCTTAGATTATGGCGATATTAAATCAAATCAAAGGAATCGTTTGTTCGCATTATATACACGAGAATGTAAACAAAAGATTCTCTCTCCAAATGCTTGGTCTGAGCACCAGCAGAAAGGAGGGGGGGAAAGTAAAACTAAAAGGAGGAAAAAGAAAGGCTCAGATCCCGTAACATACGGTATGATAAAGGAGAAGAGAAAAAGAAAAAAATCCCACCCAGTAATTGTTAAAAAAAAGTAAAACGAGAAAATACACAAACAAGCCACAAAAGAATCCTTGTGGAGGATCGCTAGGATGAGGCGATGTAAGTAAGAAAAAGAAAAGTATTCGACCAGTTTACTCGAGTAGAACCATTGTTGGTTTGGGTGAAAGAAAAAAACAAAAGGTGAGAGAAGTGAACGGCTAGATACCAACGGGGTGTTCAAAATATTCGCAGGAAAAAGAGGAGAAAAGGTATACAACACAAATGGAAAGCGAAGGGAGGGTTTGTGAATAGAAAAATAAGCTAAACTATGGTATAACATATTCCCTCAAGCAGCAATGATACCCCCGCAATCTTCTCCAAAATACGAGAGCATCACTCTTTCGCTAGTTTTCCTAGCTGCCTTGTCGTTTTACTTCGTACAGATATTAATGAGGTATAACGCATAACTATCGTGAATCGACGGTTGTAGACTTCTTTCCCCATCCTCCCCAGAACCCTCCCCCGCTGCTTGTTGCACTTGTTGCACTACTTGGGGTAGCGGGAGTGGGTGATCCAACCGAGAGGTATGAGGAGAAACTACCACCACTGGCCGTTCTGTCAAGTCCCGGCGACAGCGGAGGGTCCCGGAATGAACTCGCGCTGCTACCCGTACCTCCCCCAAGAACCTTCCGCAATGCTTCTAACTTCGCCTTAGCTTCCTCAGCTTCCTGCTTTGCAACCGCCTCAGCAGTCTTACTAGCGACAAGCTCGAGGAGGAGAGCATCGGCCGTGGCCGGAGCATTGTTATCTTGGGCGAGAATGGACTGCATTCCTAAGGAACTTGAACGTTTGTTAAACGTGGGAGTTGGCTGTCCCCGAGTTGAATTGGAGCGGCCTAGTCGAAGCTCCCTCAGCCCTCCTTTCTGTGGCTCCCCGTCGCGATCCTTAGGTTCAGGCGAACCCAGCGGGTGCTTTAACTCGTTAATTGTCTTCTGTAGTTGTTGCTTCTCTCGCTGGCTCTCCTGCCACTTAGACCTAGCATCGAGAAGTTGGCTTTTTAGCCTAACAACATCGGCATCTTGTTCTGCTAGCTTGTTTGCCAAGTCCCTAGACTTGAGCTGCTCTCTGTGGATTTGTTCACGAGCTCGCTGGAGTTCCTCCTCTAACTGTGTGGTGGATGGTTTGGGTGTTATAACTGTTTCAGACTCCGCCCTGGTCAGGTTTTCGCTTATCTGGTCACAGAGATCGCTAATTTCGGCAATGCTGTCGAGGCTCTCCGGTTCATCGCTATCGGGAGAGCCATTTGCAAGTAATTCCACCAGTCTTTTGGCTAGAATCCGTTCCTCCTCTCTCTCAGCCTTAACCGTTTGAAGCTCATCTACCTTAGCGGCGTGTTCACGTTGCAATGCACTCAATGCCATAAGCAAGTCTTCGATTTGGCCATGAAGCTCCCCGTCTTTATTCTGCCTTCTCGTTGACGATATTGATCTAGTCGATATTCTTCTATCATCAGCGGCAATCGAGGAACACCGTGACAAGGTTGTTGCATCGGTGGTTCCACTACCAGTATCAGATGTATCGAAAGAGCTGACTGTTGAAAGACTCTGTTTGGACGGGGTCCTTCTCATTAAGATGCTTGCGGGTCGTGATTGGCCGGAGGCAGGACTCAAGCTTACCGGGCCGGGCGATGAACCTCCACCCCACATCCTTCCTAAAAACCTAGAGGCGGCTGCTTGCAAGTCTGAACCAGGTGTCTTGGTTGGTGTAATTTTGATGCCGTTGTCATCAGGATGTTCCTCCCTGAACCTTTTCTCCAAGTCCGCCAACCCTTGGCTAGTCACTATTCCCGTCAAACCAACAAAGTCCTGGACTAAATCATTGGCATTGAAGTTGTAGGTATCCCACAGTCCCCGGGCTAAGAGCATCTGCATTACGTCCTCAAATTCGGAGGTTGCTAGCAAGCGCTTCTCATTCCGTCTCATAAGTGACAAGGCCACACGCATAATAGTCTCCGGGGCACCCTCGGCAAAAATGACGTCGTAAACTCGGAAGAGCATAGGCAGCGGGCAACTGACGGCAAAGAATGATAGAAACCATTGTGACGCATATGTTGGTTGGATCCCAAGACTATTGAGATGTGCGGAGAGCTCCGGTAGATGGATTGCAAGGAGTTGTGTGAACTGGTACATTCGCAACTGCAACCCGTACATATTCGGCAAGAAGCAGGAACGAAGATCATAATGCTCCATAAGCCTATAACACAGGTTACTAATCTTCCTCCAAGGCTACGCCTCGACCGAGATTGACAAACCTCACAAGCACACAGAAGGCTTCCTTCTCCCCCATATGCATGAGCAATGGCCCCACCAAGAAACCAAGACTACAGTAGTTAGAAACCGCGGGTGCACGTGGGGATGGCTGAACGAACCCCTGGCAATAGCCTATCTGTGTATCGTAAATACTAAAAGCTCTCAGCACTCTCCCTAGCATTCTCTGTCCCTCTCCCCCTTCTTGCTTGAACATCTCCAACCCTGTCCTTCCTATATCCTTCCCAATCAAATGTTCGTAGGGAGACGTCTCGCCTAGAAGCTGGTCGTAGAGCCCTTCCAAATTACTATCCCTAGCTCCAGACATGGCAATCCATACTACTCCACGAAGCGGTGGGGGAATGCCCCCACGTATTTTCTTACTAAGAAGGTGTGGTAGCTTTGAAGCCGCTCTATTGTAATCTGCAACAAGAGCGGCATAGAACTCGAGATCGGTGAGAGGCGGTGGAGCGGGCAACATAGAATATCGAAGGGTTTCGGGATCAGGCTTGTTCATCATTCTCTTCAGCTGAGCAAGGGATGGTGGTCGTTCTGGGTGAATATGTAGAGCTTTAGGATCTTTCTCAAGACGCTTATTCTCTTGTTCCAGTCTAGCAAGAAGAAACGCGGTTCCCTAGATAAATCAAAGCCAGTTGTTAGATAACTTCTTCTCAGTTCCTGGGGGCGGACAAGAGTAAAATTGGAGGTGGTGAATTCCATGGGAAGAAAAATGTACCAACCTCTTCCGAAGTTTCGTCTTTGATGCTCTCACCCTCAGTTCTCTCCAGCCCCTCCCAGTCAACAGCACCCTGTGAGCTAATGCTTTCAGTGCTAGATCTTCGGGAGGCAGGCATTCCGTCAGGGGGTGACTCTGTTCGTTCTAGGGCATACATGGGTTCGTCGTTGTTCAGAGGAAACTCTTCAGCGTTATCGTCGACGAGTTTAAGTGTTGGTGTTGGAGAAGGGAGGGATCCGAGGGTGGTGTCGGAAAGGCGGACCGTTACCATACTCATAGTAGTTTTTGAGATTGGGGCATTCTCCTTTTCATTAATAGAACCCGCATGAGAGCCCACATAAGATTCCATGGTGGACACAGCAGGGAGGAGGGTATGGCGTGTCGTTGTCAAGGTGCCTCAGTGGAGTAAAGGAATGCAGACGCGTGAGTGGTCAACGTGGGAAACGTATGCTTGACCAGCGAATGAAGGGAGCTTGAAAATTCCTAAGGAAAAGACGATAGGCATGCAGTTCCGTGAAGCCAACGTGCAAATGGAGGGAGGGGGAGGAAAAAAAGTGTTCAAGAATGGTAGCAAGTCCCCGGGGCACAGGGGAATGCAGGTTAGAATCGCGATTTTTATTATTATTATTTTCTTCTTCTTTCCTTGGGGGTGGGCGCAATAGTAAGAGGACAAGGATGGAGGGACAGATAATGCAATGCAAGTGGGAATATGTAAATTGAATCAACAACCAGGGAGGGGTGTGCAGGGAAAGAGGAGAGAGAGGGTACTCGAGTACAGTAAGTAAAGTAAGTGCTGTATGCAGTGACAGTTTCGAGGTGGTAGTGGCTGCAGGATTGATGCTTTCTCGGTGATATGATAGCAACAAGAGCTACTGTACTCGTACTGATATGTTGCCGTAAATTACGACTGGGAAAGGAGAAAGGAGAAAGTTGTAGCAGTGACTCTGCGAGTGGACGCGGGTTGGTTAATAGCTTCAAAAGGAATGTACCAGCAACCCTCAGCTACTCCAAACAAGAACTGGCTGCTCTGATCGTTATTGGAGAAAAATGAGAGGTGCAAGTGAAAGGCCCATTCTAATTCTCAGACCTCTTCGCGCTTGCGTTTGGTGGATGCAGTGGTAAGGAGAGTGAAAAAGAAACGGGGGGCAGATCCCAAAAGGGGAGAATGGAGGAACCAGCGATTACTGGTCAGGTTCAGCAAGATTAAAAAGAGATGATGGGATGAGATGGGTGGAACCCTGTTGGAGGGCACTGGGCACTAGGCGGTACCCTGCAGTAAGACCCATCACTCGAGGAAAGCTCAGAAATGAAATATTTCCTTTCTCTCTCTCTCTCCCTCTCCAACTTCCTTCCTCCTTGTCCTCCCTCTTTCCAAGTGCCGTACTAATACTTCTCTCCTCTTTAGTGGAGGCGTTTGAATTGAAGAGCGTGAACTTCATCTCGGAAGTACCATACTAGGTACATACAAGATTCTACACACGCTAATTTTTTAGGTTTGCCCGCATGTGATTAGATTCAGGGGAGCATCAGCAAAACAAAACAGGAAAAAAAAAATGACCAGAGCCACCAGCAGAAATCCCTAAAAGGGCCCCCACTACCGGTATGATACAAGTAAATCAAAGTATCATAATGTCCTTTATCGCCAACCTGTGTGCTCGAGTATGATACAATGCGAGCATGGCAAACGACTACTCGAGTACTTAGCACTCTTGCAGGGTCACTCGGTTGGCTCCCGCGCCTCTGATCAAGTCCTATCCTCACCTTTTGAACAGGTCCTCTGGTTTCCTCCTCTTGGCGCCTCTTTCTCTCTCTCCGTTTCACTCTCTATCATCATATTATACCTCCAGGCGAGATCTTCCGACGTTTAGGAGTTGAAAAACACGCTGTCCAAATTCTCTCAATTCCATTCTCAAACGACTTATACCGGTACCAATGTTCCGGTGCAACCTGACGGGTTGCTGTACGATACGATACCGGTACCGTACTGTACTCTACCCCAAACCTTCGCTTATCATCTGCTGTGCTCCCTATCCTTGCACTACCGATTACCACCCTACTTTTCTCTTCTCAAGTTCCTCCTTCCTCGCTCAGCCTCAAGGATTCTCATGGCGCAGTGCAAAATAGAAACACAATCAGCTATCGCCCGATAGGTCTACTTACTCCCCCCGATCAAAGATCAGGAAAGAAACGAACTAGCACCAGCATTCTATTCCCAGCGCCGGAAATGCCCGAATCCACCGTCGATAGCTTCACCCCCACGTGTCCGGGGCTCTACTGGAATGCTTTTTATAAACAATAAGAACAATAAAGATGGCAACCTCTTCCGGCCCAAGATCTTCAGCCCCGATTATTCGATAATGGTTGCTAGGACCAGGTCGAATTATTTTCACCGAGAGGGATAAGCTCGGTCAGTTATTATGCAGTGCCATACCGGTAAAGCCATCCACCACCGCGCAAACTTTCATATTCAGCCAACTGGTGAGAGCAGACCTCGACTGGCCACCGGGATCAAGCTTTGCCAGGCACATTTCTAAAGCGGGTCGGAATGCACATATTAGCGAGTACTAGTACAACGATCAGCGACAACGAAAAACCTGTTACAAGCAGGTTATGAATAAATCAGTTGAGCTTTGCTGTCACCAAAGAGGTGATCCACGATACACCTCGACTGTTCTGCGTAGCCATCGATCAAAAAAAAAACCCCGTCCTATCACATTCGATTCTAGGCCTGATGTCATAAAGCTTAACTATTTATATCTTTTCAGTGACAGTCCCTCGTGAGGCTGGCGATCGGCGCCCCTCTGCTAAGTCCGCACCAAAACTATCGTCAGATCAGCACAGGGTCCCTTGCTCCGCCTCAGGTTTTGCATTTTGAGATGGAATGAGTGACCGTTCTTTCATCTAAGTGCAAATATGCACCACAGGTGGTCGAGCTTCATTGCTCACAGGCTATTTTAAGAAGTGAATTTGCTTTATTCTGTCAAGACGCTTGTATTTAATAAATGGAAGGTGGTCTAGATTTGCAATAGCTTTTCTTGGCATGGATAAATCCTTTCGATACACTAATCCTTGGTATCACCTGGCTCTCTGCTGTCCTCAGTAGAGCACACCCAACAGCACGCGACAGTATGAGTCCGAGTGATCTTTCATCATGGGGGTCCGAAGGTGGGGAGACTCCTAGGGCGGGGAGACTGAGCGCAGCCTAATCCAGAATTCTATGTGTTTTCGGCGATGCCAAGCTGCCTACTTTCCTGAAAGTGAACCACATCAAAATTTAATATTTCTAGTGTTGCTTCCAGTTTATCATGCACATTCTTAACACAAAATTAAAAAATTAGCCCTATTGACACCATTAATCCCATACCCTAGAGGACCCCTTTGAAGGATTGTTTTTCTTTGGTCAAAAAAAATCAATTGCGCTGATTGTTTTATTATATGCGGTGTGTTGTTTTCTTCAACTACCGTACCTCTAAGTGCTTATTATTGCGCTCGGTCTCCTCGCCCTAGGAGTCTCTCATCGTGGTTGCCTTCGTTACCCGGGAAACTGATCTCGCCACGAGTCCTCAAGAATGGTACTTGTACCGAGGGTGGTCAAAAAGACGCGAACCCCTTGGGGGTATAAACCGAGTACGGTATGATACCCGACCTGAAAATCGGTGAAAGTGTTTCCTTCGGTCGCAACCAAACCTTTCATCATAACAAAACAATCGCAACCAAATCAAAATGGTACGGCATATTATTTAAGTGTATTTAATTTTTTTGTTTCTCTTGTTGTGGTTGTCCGAATTATTATTGCTGGTTTTAACCTGGGGTACTTGGTTGTTACCCGAAAGGGTTCGCGTTTTTTTGACCACCTGCGGTACCGCTACGATACCGGTAGGGCTACCCAAAGACATCTCTTTTCTCCTCTCGCTTATCCACCTCTCCTACACGTTCACACTATTTTCTTTTTAGAAAAAAGGGGAATTCCTTAAGCTCTGCGCTCCCTACTCTCATCAGTCGAAAGCTATATACACACCACTCTCTTTCCCAATGCCTGCCACTCGAACTGGAGCAAAGCCCAAAGAAACGACACGTCAACTAACTCTGACTGGGGAGCTGGCCAGTGTTACTCCATTGTCCAAATCACGTTCAAAATCGTCCATCGAACGCATCCATACTGATGCCATTCTTTCTATCAAACCCGAGTTTATAGAGCTCATTGCGGCGCGGGAGAAAAATCACGAGTATCGGGGATACAGAATGAGGGATACGGTGATCCAAATTTGGCTTTACACAACAGCTCCAATCTCCGCCATCACGTATGATTTCAAACTCTACTCAAAATCTTCATAACTTATACTAAACCTGCAGCTTAGGCACGTAATGGTTACAAGCCACCCGAAAACACCTGGACAAGTACGTGATCCAAATGGCATTGGGAATGACGACTTCGATAATGGGAAGAAGGTGTCGAAGTTTGGTTACCCGGTACTGAGTCTTTATAAGCTGAAGACGCCGCTGGAATCTGAGGCGATGAAGGCCTATGGTGTTTCCACTCCACAGGGGTATGTGTATGCGCCAAAAAAGATGGTTGACGAGATACCGCTGGAGGATATGGAGAAACTATTTTGAGTCAGTTTGTAGTGATGATGTTGTACGAGGCTGGCGACAGAAATCACCGGTAGAATGGCATGTAGAGCCTCGTTCGCAAAGTTCTCGCTGATCGGTAGGTATCTTAGCAAGAGTCTGGGGACAACTCATGTACCGGTACAAGAATTTGCACTTCAGATTTTCTGCAGACACTTGTACCAGTACATTTGTTACTGCCAATATTTTTCCCTGGTACCTCTTGATCCGCGAGAACTTTGCGAACTGTCGGAAGTATTACTTCAATGTGATGTGCGGTGCACATATGTTCGGCCAATGGCCAGGCTACTTGGAATGTGGGGTACGAGGAAGTAACTAGAGTCATATTGATGTATGTTGATACTGCGGATTGTTATAAAGTACCACAGTCTCTGGCGCGTCTATAGGCGAGCAAGCAAGATAGAATCAATCTCTTTCTTTCTTTCATCGTTTGAGTCCCATTACTATACACTACATCTCCGGCATCTTCTGTGCGACCTCCGACACGAACGAGGCTGTACCGCCCAAACTGGTGCACTTCGCACTCATATTATGGTTTCAAATGTTTCCTCAAGTGCTCACAGATCTTTAAAGAGCCAATTATAATATGAATTATTAGAGTGACGGCGCCCCGCTCAAGAATGAAAGTTGGAAGTTGGAAGTTGGAACTCTTGGCGAATATTTGAGAGGGAAGAAAACTTCTCCACAGCAAGAAGTTTGTGTCATTGCGCATTCGTTGCTCTTTTCAAGCGTTGTCTCGGGCATGGCTGCCAAGGCTTAGGACCTCTAACTTCTAACTTTGATTTATGCACGGGGGCGCCGTCACTCTATTAAATGGCATGCAACATTGTACTCGAGTACTCTGGTAATGCCAAAGCGCCCAATAATTCTCTAGTAATCTGTAATTGCTTGGAGCGATATTTTTTGAAAGAAACTTTAGACCAGAATATGAATTTTTTTATTATAATTTTTACCGCCCTAAAATGTATTGAATGGAAAGCGTGAAGTAGCATGGTTTTGGTTGTTACATGCCATTTCGCATACCATTTTTGTGGCCAGCCTCGTACAATGTTGTACCAGTACTCCCTGTGTAATGATTGCCCTGCAGGCTTGTACCGCATTATGTGTCCTCATTCTGGGGAAAAACATCTGCAGGGAGACTACCCGGCGCTCTTGCGTTTGAGGTGCCAGCATTTGGAAACAACGCTCGCTAGCAATTCCTTGTGCTTACACAAGCGGTATACTAGTAGACTCATCATAGCTGTGCTTGGCTAAAATAACCTCTAAAAGGACTCTGCATGGGTAATTCGGGGTTTTACTGTCTCCAGGAAGATGTGGTTTTCTAGAAGTGCTAGAAGACACGCACGAGTACTCTAGTATGATACAATACATAAGGCTCTTGGTGAGTAATGATGCTCAAAATCATTGGGACCGCACTTGTACTCTGTACTGGTACAGTCATCGAGTGTTGTATGGTTACAAATGCAAGAGTGAGGAATTAATCCAGCAGCGCTACGATATGATTGGCTCGAGTGTGATAGGAGTTTAGGTTGCTTGTGGGTTTGGCGCGGCGGTGGATTTCGATTCGGGCTTGGCCGTCGTCTCATGCATCTGCCAAGCCCAAAACAAAAACAAACACGGTTTTGTGTGGATTTCCTTCAGTGCTCCTGAGCCCCTTCAACCAGCAGTGCACAGCGGCCAACAACACAACCAAAACACTAACTCAAACAGTAGACGGAAAAAAGGATCGGAAGAACACAAATCCTTTCACTTCTTTATTTCAACCACAGAGACACTGAGTGTCTAGCGGCAGACCGCATTCTTTAATCAACTATTTTTCATTCAGATTCCCCTGAGCCTTGCATACACTCGAACAATCTCGCTCAATACTAGCAGTTATGGGTAGTGACGATGACGAGCTCTCATCACACTTTAGTGATGAAGGCAGCGATGGCGGCTTCTCGCCGGAGCCTGTGGTAAGTCTTTCATGGCCCGCATTGGGGATTGGGGGTGCTCGTGTATTAATATTTTTTTCCATATAGAAGAGGAAGCCTGCAGCGAAGAAAGCTGCAGCACCCAAAAAAGCTACGGCATCCAAAAAGACTGCTGCAACAGCCAAACCAAAAGCAACCTCAAAGAAGCGTGTTGTTCCTTCTGATGATGAAGATGACGGTAACCTAGCGGATACACCACCTTCGGCGAAGAAGCAAAAGAAGGCTCCTGCCCCTAAGAGGGCGAAAACTTCTGCAAAGCCGCTCCAGTCAAAGCAAAACGAATCGGGGCTAGATGGGGATGATGATGATCCTGGGGAGGGATCGGGGTCCTCAAAAGAAAAGAAGAGCTTTGCGGATTCATACCAAAAGGTTTGAATTAATACCGAGGCTCCTATCTACCCTAGTGAACCGTTTCGGCTGATCCTCATCACAGCTTACTCAATTGGAGCATATCCTCAAACGCCCCGATACTTATGTCGGGTCTGTGGAGCGATCAGAGAGACACATGTGGGTTTTCGACTCGGCTGCGACTTCTATGGTTTGGAAGTCTGTTACTATGGTCCCTGGCCTCTATAAAATTTTCGATGAAATTTTGGTCAATGCGGCGGACAATAAAATTCGTGACCCTAAGATGGACATTCTCAAGGTCACTGTTGATAAAGCGACTAATACAATTTCCGTTTATAATAACGGGAGAGGTATTCCGATTGAGATACACTCGGTATGCCACCTGTCCGGTTGCTCTTATCTCAAGTCAAGGCGCATTTACTCACAGCCTCATAGAAAGAGAAAGTTTATGTTCCGGAGCTGATCTTTGGTCACCTTCTCACCTCTTCCAACTATGACGATGACGAGAAAAAGGTTACTGGTGGTCGTAATGGTTATGGTGCAAAGCTCTGTAATATCTTCAGTACTGAGTTCACCGTAGAGACTGGTGATAAGAATACCAAGCAAAAGTACATACAGACCTGGACGGACAACATGGGCAAGATGGGGAAGGCCAAAATTACTGCAAACTCGAAGGGGGAGCAGTTCACGAAGATTACGTTCAAACCTGATCTTGCCAAGTTTCACATGGAGGAGATGGATGATGATTTCGAAGCTCTTGTCAAGAGAAGGGTTTACGATATGGCTGGTAAGCTCGCTTTTTTGAGGTATAGCGGGATCTTTCTTGCTGACAGCTAGGTTCAGCTTCTGTAAAAGACGTAAAGGTCTTCTTGAACGGAGAGCGGATCAAATTGAACTTCAAGAAGTACTGCGAGATGTATATCAATGCACTGCACGAAGAAGCTGGTGGTGAAGAAAAGCCTGTGATTACCTGGGAAGTCGTGAATGATCGCTGGGAAGTAGCCTTCGCTGCTAGCGGTGGTAATTTCCAGCAGGTATCGTTTGTCAATAGTATCGCTACAACATCCGGAGGAACCCATGTGAATTACATTGCGGATCAACTTTGTACCCACCTTCAGGGAGCTCTAAAGAAGCAGAACAAATCTGGGGCCGCAGTCAAAAACGCTCAGATGCGCAATCATTTCTTCATATTCGTCAACTGTCTGATTGAGAATCCAGCATTCACCTCACAAACCAAGGAACAACTAACTACTAGAGCTACTTCGTTTGGTAGCAAATGTGCTTTGAGCGACACGTTCATTAAAAATGTGTTGAAGAATACCCCGGTTATCTCGAACATCATTGATTATGCCAATATGAAAGCTGATAAACAGCTGAAAAAAACCGATGGATCAAGACGTTCTAGGTGAGTCTTAGGTCGTTACTTGGTGACCACGGGGGTGCTGACAGTTTCTAGAATCAATAATCCAAAACTTATCGATGCCAACAGAGCTGGAACCAAGGACTCACAGGAATGCGTGCTTATTCTGACCGAAGGAGATTCAGCTAGATCACTTGCCGTTGCTGGTATATCTGCGATCGATGGACGGGACAGGTTTGGCGTTTTTCCCTTGCGCGGAAAGCTTCTCAATGTTCGAGACGCCTCTCATGATCAGATAATGAAGAATGTGGAAATTCAAAACATCAAACAGATCCTGGGGCTGCAACATAAGAAGGTTTACGAATCAAGGAAAGAGTTGAGATATGGTCATCTCATGATCATGACGGATCAGGATTATGACGGAAGTCATATCAAAGGATTGCTTATCAACTTCTTCGAGACTCAATTCCCTAGTTTGCTCAAGTTGCCCAACTTTCTAATCGAATTTATCACACCTATTGTGAAGGTGTTCAAAGGTGGTGTCAAGAAGCCAACCAAGGAGATTAGTTTCTTCACCATGCCAGAGTATGAGTATTGGAAAGAGAACAACACAGAAAAGGGATGGGAACATAAGTACTACAAGGTAAGCTTTTCTCTCCCAGCACCTGGAGTAGCCTATGTATGCTGACATTACTAGGGTTTGGGAACCTCAGGTGAACGGGATGCAAAGTTGTACTTTTCAGATCTGGAAAGACATGTCAAAGAGTTCCATGTGATGGAAGCAGAAGGCCAGCGACTAATCGAACTCGCATTTTCCAAGAAAAAGGCGGATGAGCGGAAGGAATGGCTCCGACTCTACAAACCTGGAACTTACCTTGATCACTCCATTGATAAGATTTCATATCCAGAATTCGTTAATAAAGAGTTGATTCTCTTCAGTATGGCGGACAACATCCGCTCCATTCCCTCTGTTGTGGATGGCCTTAAACCTGGTCAACGCAAGATTCTCTTTGCTTGTTTCAAGCGAAAGCTTACAAAACAACTCAAAGTTTCGGAATTGTCTGGATTCGTTTCTGAGTGCACAGCCTATCAGCACGGTGAGAGTTCTCTCCAGGTGACAATTACTGGTATGGCGCAAACATTCGTTGGGAGCAACAATGTCAATCTCTTGGAGCCCGAAGGGTCTTTTGGTACTCGTCTTGATGGCGGAAAGGATGCAGCTAGTCCTCGTTATATTTATACTCTGTTGTCGCCTTTTGCCAGGAAGTTATTCCCAGCTACCGATGATCCCCTGTTGGCGTATAATCTGGATGACGACAAGAAAATTGAGCCTATGTGGTATGCCCCTGTTGTTCCTTTGGTTTTGATCAACGGAGCCGATGGTATTGGCACAGGTATGTTTGAAGCAATATCTACGTCTAGTATTATTGATATTGCTTACTTACACGAGTGATAGGGTGGAGTACCACTATACCGAATTACAATCCAGAAGATGTGGTTGCCAATATCAGGCGTTTGATGAACAACGAGGAATTAGAACCTATGACTCCATGGTATCGTGATTGGGCCGGCAAAGTCGAGCAGGTCGGAGTGGACAAATTCAAATTCTCCGGGATTATCAATCAGATTGATGATGTTACTTGCGAAATTCGGGAATTGCCTATCAAGATGTGGACTCAAGAGTTCAAAGAGAAACTCGAAGAGATCATCAAAGGAGATAAATCGTTCATTAAAGATTACGTTGATTACAACTCTCCTCGACGGGTCCATTTCATTATTACCATGGAGTCCGCAAAGCATATGCAAGAGGCTTTGGCAGAGGGGCTTGTGAACAAGTTCAAGCTTACGAGAACTGTAGCAACCAGCAATCTTGTGGCTTTTGATCCTGAGGGAAGGATTAATAAGTACGCTTCGGTCAATGATATTCTGAAGGAATTTTATTATATTCGTTTGAAGTATTACCAGGAGCGCAAGGTATTACCAACCATAATCCCTCCTGGCAAGTTCCATTGCTAATATTTTTACAGGATAACATGCTTAAAGAAATGGGCAAACAATTAATGAAGTACACTAATCAGGCTCGCTTCGTCCAAATGATCATTAAGAAGGAACTAGTGGTCTCAGGGCGTAAGCGTTCAGAGATTATCGAGGACCTTATGAAGAAGAAGTTTGATAAAATTTCTAATAAGGTTGAGGCTCAGAAGGCTGGTGAGACTGAGGATGTTGTTGAAGATGAAGATTCAACTGTCGGGGATGGTTACAATTATCTATTGGGGGTTTGTGCTCCGTCATTCTATCATATACTTGTGCATGCTAACCGTCCTTGATTAGATGGCCATCTGGTCTTTGACACATGAAAAGGTCCAGAAGCTACTTCAGGATGTCGCTGAAAAAGAACTCGAGATCGATGAACTTATCAAGAAGTCTCCAAAAGACTTGTGGAATACCGAGTTGGATGCCTTTATCGAAGAATGGAGAGTACAGTTGGAAGAAGACAAAAAAGAGCAAGGTACCGTAGTCAAACGCAAGAAGAATGGCAGGTACGGCGCAAAGATTACCAAAGGGAAGAAGAAGGCCGCTGGTAGTGACGAATCGGATTTCGAGGCTTCAAAGCCAAAGAGAAAGCCAGTGGCCGCGAAGGTCAAAACAGAGGCCAAGAAGCAGACTGTACTGGGGTTCAAGTCTATCGATCCACCTCCGGAGAAAGCACCCGACAAAAAGCCCATCGCAAGAGCTGCCAAAAAAGAAGCGGTGGTAATCGATGATTTGAGTGATTCGGATTTCGACATGCTTGACCAAAAATCCAAACCGGCGCCCTCCGCAAAGCCTCCTGTTAAAGTAACACCTGCTGATGTGGAATCGTCGAAGCCTCAACCAGACCCCGCAGGAGATAGTGATGAGGAATTCCTTTTACTGGGCGAGAAACCCTCCCCCCCCAAACCGAAGGCCAAGGCGGTACTAGCTAAGAAACCTGCGAAAGATGAATCCGAGGCTGAATCCGAGTTGGAGGCTCTTGCAAAGAAGGCTGTGGCGAAACCTGCCCCCAAAGCCAAAGCTGCTACTAAGACTGCCTCGAAAGTTAAACCGGTTGCCACGGATGATTCTATCTTTGATCTAGACGTCTCAGACCCTCCGCCCTTGAGGACGGCTTCGACAAAACCAAAACGGGCAGCGGCAGCAAAGCCTTCAATTCTGGATATTGCTAGATCAGATGACTCCGACGAGGAGAATGGTCTTGGGGATGTCAGTGTTCTGGTTAAGGGTATCGGGAGTCAAGGTAGTGACACCGGTAGACCTTTGTTTAGAGATTCTGCAAAGAAGGCATCTGGCGCAGCCTTGAAGGGTTTAGCTGCTAAGAAGGTGGCTCCGAAGGGAGTTTCGAAGATCCCACTTGATCTCAGCAAAAATGCCGGCAACGGATCTGAGGACTCGGACTCGGATGATGATATCCCTAAACCTGTCAAGAAGGCCCCGGTAAAGAAGGCCGCACCAGCGAGGGCTGCACCGAGGAAGGCTGCAGAGCCCAAGAAACCGGCTATAAAGGCGGCGCCAAAACCCAAGGCCAAGAAACCGATTGTTTTGTCTGAGGAGGACGAGGACGATATGGACGTGGACAAGATGGCGGACGAACTTCTGGATTCCGACGATGGGGAACCCTACTCTAAACCTTCGTCTAAGACCTCTAAAACTGCAACCAAACCTTTAGCTAAACCAGCTCCGAAAGCGGCCGAACCAGAATCTCGTGGGAGGGCTGTAAGGGCTCGAAAACAAACAAATTACAAAATTGAGCTCTCTTCTGATGAAGAGGATGATGATGATGACGACGACGATGAAGGATCTGAGGATTATGGAGGGGATTCCGATTAGTTAATCTTGTGATCTGCTACTTTCCTTTTTACTTATTTTCTTTGGGGGGCCTGGGTGGGGTAACTGGTGCATTTAAGTGAGTTCGAGGGAAAAGGGGGGTTGCGGACTATGAAGGGGTGAAAAATGGTGGCTTTGAACATTTTTTATGTAGCATAGACTTTTATGGAGAGAGTAAACAATCTTTTCTTGCTCACAAAAACGGGAGAAGGGGATTTTTTATCTGTTTTTCTAGAGGGCTTGTATGATTACTCTCATTATTCTTATTGAGTAATTCGTTCTACATTAATACAACGGATGTCATCTCATTATCTTTCAATCGAGACCGGAAACGAGTGGGGCGAATGACTTTGGAGTATCATGCTGTACTCAGTATGATAGTTTACTTGTTTCCGCCCGCCTCTGTCGTGTCACTATTGATACCACGGGGGAGAAAAACAGCGTTTGGTCTCCATTTCATTCTTGACTCCCTCGCTCCTTGATTAACCCTTTAAAGCATGGCACTGTACCTACAGTATGATGCCAGTTCTGCTAGGATGTGCGGTGAGCAGCCACTCCGCCCCCCATCCAGCGGGAACAATGTTACAGAATGTGATATGGTAGAGACCTGACTCGAGTTTTTGTAGAGTTGGGCCGGGGTTTTTTCTGCTTTGTTGATGCATTTCCTTAGAACTCCTGCCCCTCCCCCCTTGGGATCATTTCAACAGATTTCCGTATTATGGTATAATAATTTGTGGAGGAAATTGGTTTTTTCATGATGCTCACTGGAGCTAGGTTGCGAACTGCGGGCTGTCTTTTAGAATTCAACTGCGGTGGTCCGGAGGTAAGGGGTGGAGGGGTAAGGCAGTACGGACCCGTAATTGGGTTATTCCTAGGTTGGAGTATGATAGGTAGGTGTTGTTAATCCGCTCTGAGACCTTTTTTCTTCTCGAATCATCTGGTGAGTGATGACTGGTGATTGTGGTATTGTGGGATGGGGGAGGGAAATATTGCTTTGTATATATTATGTAATTGATTGTGCAGGAGTTCACCCTGGGACCTGACACTATAAAGGGTGTGATGCTAGTTATTTGCTGGATAGCCTGCCTGCCTGTCCTACTTGTGGTTGGAAATATTAGGCGGAAGGCAGGGGACGTTGGCGAGCATTGAAGTCTGAATATTGGGGGGGCTTAGGCATTGAAAATGCCACAGCGGTGGAGGGGAGACGTAGAGATGGTGATGGGGGGGCTGGGTGATGGTAGTTCTAGCTTAGCAGAAGGGAGTGGCTAGGATGGGGGGGTCGAGATATCGCCATAGGGGAAGTTAAAAGTTTCTGGTGGAACGACAGGTTGATTCCCTAATTTCCGTGGTTAGTAGAGCACGAGGGATTAGTCGGGGCACCCGCCCCTCCCCCCACTTTGCCGCCTGAGCGGTGACAGCTGCGCTCTAGCAAAAAGGATCAGTATCCCTTGAAGCTCAAAGAGAACACTTGACACTCTTCCCTCATATGCTTGACAAACTCTGCATCCTCAATTGGTGCTTGTATACTTCCGTTGTCGTGTCTACTGTACGTACCTCTTATACTTGCAGTTTGAGTTTTCTCATTGCTGCTACTCTTTCTATACCTTGTCGATTGAATCCATGAGTATGAATAAGATAATCAATGATATTATTTGTGGCGCTTTTAGCATAACTGTTGGCTGTATCTGGATCAGGGCCTTCAATATTATTGTTAAATACAATATCATATAGTTTTAACTTGGGATAATGAAGTCACAGAACGTACTAGTTACTCTTCATCTTGCATATTATGAACATTTATCAATGATTTCATTTGTATCAACCACACTATACGGTAAACTATTTTCTGATGTCCAGAGCCAACTGGTCCTGCTACATGAACAAGAAAAGTAAATTCTCATTGAGTTGGATTGTACTGCTACCTTGTGATGTTGAGAATGGTGGATTTGTTTGCAAAGAAAAAAGAAGGGTTAAAGTTAAGAACACATCCTCCGGCTTAAAAAAAATCGGGAAACAGGGATCGGGCTTTTGACGTTTAATTGGAGGGTTTGTGTGCTCGAGCCAATTGAGCAACCACCGTGTTTCTGACTTTTAATTTTGTTTGCCCAATTTCTAAATCTTTAGGGCCTTCCGCGATCTCATCTGGGGATGCCGGGGGATTTCCCTTCTCCACTTGTTGTAAGATATGGGGGGTAATCTTGGATGGTCTTCCTGGTCTCCCCACATGGCGAACATGACTTCGTGCTCGGTATCTCTCAATAACACCACGAATAGTAGAAAGTGCAACATCTGGGTCTTGTGTGATCTGCTCATAGCTCTTTCCTAGATCAGACAGTACTGCAATATCGCGGTTTCATTCATATTGGATACTAGAAACTGGAATATGTGGGTGTGCCATTGCAGAACGATGGGTATATCGGCCACCCCGCATAATTGCAACAGTTCATTTGTGGCAGAGCCGAGTACTAGTACCGGTACTTTTGTTGCCGCCAAGACATTGCTATAGTTCCTCTGCTTCCGCGAAGGCTTGCCAATGGCAGCGTTGCAACTCATGTACCTCGACTCGAGACAATACCGGTATGAAATGATAATAACAACATAGATATAAAAATAATAATAAAATCGATAGAAGTAAATAAGTGGCGCACCACTAACCAGTGTTTTTTCTCTCAGGAATGCTCTGGGCTAGACTGCAGAAGAAACCAGAGTCCAATAGCCTAGCCTATTATGTAGTAAGAGTTTTGGCTGTGATGAACTAGCCATGTGGAGTTGAGTATGGGTACATCAGTTACAACACTGGCTACCTACCCCGTAACTATGACCCCAGCAGATACCGTACCGCAGTACTGGGGTAGGAAAGAAAAAATCGGAACACTTCTAGCGGCAAACCAGGAATGAGGTGGATGATTAATGTGGCAACGGGTGAACAGTAATCAGGATAAAGGATACCTTAAGACTGTAGCTACACCAAGAATGTTGAGTTGGATATGATTCTGGTTCAGAGCTCACCCAGGATGTGGCAAACTCGAACCCTTTAGCTTCATTAGAAACCCAGGATTGCCAACACTCTAATAAATATCGTTGGTTTTATAGTAATCCTTGTACTGTCAAGTCCACGGAATAGTAAAGCCTTTTTTGAAAACATTATCCGGCTTTCTGATGTCTGCCAAGCCCCTATTTGTTTCAGGCTCCCTTGTTCTCTATTTCCTCTGTCGAAGGATCCTACCGATCCTCTATTCCGATTTTTTCGTCCCTACCCACGTACTCTCAACTTATCTTTTCATTATGGATCTTTCAACGGAGATAGTATTTGATTGTCCCGCAGAAAAAGTGGAAGATGCTACTGTCCAGGGGGAGGGTTTCGAAACTCTAAAGTGGCGGATGGATGCTTCCAGGGCTCAGATTCCTCTCGTGATGCCTCGTGCGGGTGCAAATGTGTCCACCTTTGTTGAGCCGAAGTGAGTGTTACGCCTACACCTCACAAAGTTACTTACAAGTGGTAACAATTTTTTTTCCTTCTCTGATAGAATTCCGAAGGGTATTGTCAGCGCCACCGCTTCTGTTCAAGCTTTGCTGCCGCTCGAGGTCCCGCCTGACCACTATTATGGAGTGCATGATGGCAAAGTTCACCATCCCTTAGGAGCGGGGTCCTACGTCTACAAAAAAGAATACATCTCTTCCCATATCCGCTACCTAGGTCTTCCTCTGCCTACTACTTGGGTCAACAAAATCCCTCATCGGTTTCTACCACCTTCGACCCTCATCATCCATATCGGCTCGCAACCAAATAATTCACCTCACATTGGTACCATCGTTGTATTTATCCTAGCATTTTTAATTGCACGGGATATAAAAAAATACTACGCAGAGCTCCACCGAAAAGAAGACCTTCCTACTGAATTCACTAGATGGATTGAAAACCTTGAGGTGCTTGTACAGCTGGACATTGTCGATACCTCCCCCCATAACGATGAAAGCTATGTACATGACGGTATCAACTACCAAAAAAGCCAACGCTTTACAAAAGCTCACCATCAGTTTCTCCCCGATTATGAGGAGATCATGGAATCTGCTGCCGCATTTGTTGGAGGTCGTATCCCATATAGGCTCACCAATCAAGAAACACTCGCCAGCATCCCGAGTGTTCCCCGTATCATTGAAGCCATAGTCAGAGACCGCGAAAGGCTTGGATCAGAGATAGCACCAGAAACTGGAGTCCTGGCGCTGCGTTCTGCATGTCCTCATGAGAGATGTGGGCTTGCTGAAAAACACGGCCGCAAGAACAAGTACTCAATTTCCCCGTCAGGATCAGCGATTATTGAGTTCTATTGCCCTAACCATGGGTACCATTTGGTCGACACCTCCAATCCAAAGCAAGTCGCGAGACTTGAGTTTAACACAGCGCTAAGAAGCCTTGTCCGAACATTCGCATACGGCATTCAAACAGCGGAAAGCCGAGAAGCAGCTCACAGCGCAGTAGCACATGGAGGTACACCAACTCGTGAATTGATCCATATGCGAGTTACCGGCTCAGACTACGCGGGCTTCAATTCGGAACAACTGCTCTGGCGGCAGCTCATATTGTTAAAACCTGAGATATCTGGTCTTGCTATCAAACCACCAGTAATCACATACGCACCTTTGATTCAAGATTGGGCAGGATCGAAGCTCGCCAAGTCATTATACGTGGATAAGGGGGCATATGAGTATTTGCAGACAACAGGAATGGGGTATATGCTGTCCTTTAATGAAATGAAAAAGCAGGGTAAAGACCATACGATTCTCTTTCGTGAAGTGGAAAAGTGGTTGGATAATCCCAGAATGTTATTTCGGTCCTACCCTATCGAATATCTGCATAGGATTTTCGAGCAAGAAGGTGCAAAAGAGGTGGTTCCGAGTCAGTGATGTACGACACGGGCAACGACGCTGTTCTGAGCCCAATGAAAACCTGGCGAGGGGACCGGAACCGTTCCAATAATGGGAAAGGGTCGGGGAGGGGGGGCATGTACACTTTTTCAGAGAAATTAGGTGGAATTGCTTTAAGGATCGCTGTCCCACTGGATGCAATGTGCGAGAGGAAGGTAACCTAGTGCAATTGTGAGCAGAATTATTGTTCAATCAGAAAAATAAACCCCCTATAAATGATACAATCGCCGCCCGCTGCTGCTGTTTTTGTCTTATGGTCAGTGTTCCGAACCGTCCAGGGCCCTATATGGACGGCGGGGATAGTGCCAAGAAGACGGGACCGCTAGCCGTGGTCCTGTGTAGGGTAAGCTACTCGGGGGACTGCCGGGCGCTACACCCCAGGCCTTTGTTAGTATAGTGAGACAAACGGGAAAGCGGCTGCTTAGACGGGCGGGAAGGGAGATGGTAGGACGGCGGGGATTGCGCGGGGGACTATAAGGGGTACCAGAAGACGGCAGGGTGTGGGTAAGGAATGTAGGGCAGTGTTGCAAAGAAGGCCTTTGATAATCGAACCCGGGGGGTTAGAAGGGGGGGGGGGGGGGTTGAATCGGGGATTCTGAAAATGGGGATTGACGGGGGGGTTCTTTAATGCCTTAGTATCATAAGCAAAATAGCAGGAACTCTGATGGGAATTTCTACCTTTAATCCAGATGTGTGAGTATTTATTGTTCAGAAGCCGGGGAAGTGGAGTGGCAGCGCTATTTATTTGCTTTTTCTGCTACATTTTGCCCCCTTTTCCTATCATTTCATTTGTTTCTTTGTCCCCAACTGCTCTCAAATATCATCGTTTGCCGATGTGTTAGAAGGGGTTCTATCTTATGACCCCCCGGTTCGAAAAGACGCGTTTGTAGCCTTCGATCATTTTTTCATCGAACCCCCCCCCCATCATTGCAACATTGCTGTAGGGTGTAGGTAAGGACTGAGGGGGGGAACAGACGGCAGGTATTAGGAATGACGACCAGGCATATGATATGTGGGGAAAAAAATGAGGGGACGGCAGGGGATGGCAGAGGTGTAGACAAACTATGAGTGATATTTGGTGATGCCATGTAACCGATACAATAAACGATATGCCTGCGAGAAAGAGAAGAAGGTTAAATATATCATCAAGTGCTCCAAGTGTTAAGATAAGACTGAACCAATCATTCCGCTATGAGCCTATTTTCTCATTTAAACACTTCCGTATGTCTTTTGCTTTAACTATGGCCACGGTGATGATGTCGCAACAAAGCCAAAGAACCGATGCAACCGAAGTTGACTCACAGCACAATACCTGGGATTTTCCAGAAGAGTTACCGGGAAACTCAATTGACCCTCTCGGATCTGGATATCTGCAACCAGTATTAGGACTTCTCGACGGCGATAGTGCTAGTGCCCTCTCCAGCAAGGCTATGCTTGCTACCTTCCAGATTCATGCCGGTGGTTTTTGAGTTCTAATTTGGCAAACACCTTTGGCTTTTTTATTTCCTAAAGATGTATTCTTCCTTGCTTACCGTAAAATCTCGAATAATTGAACAATGTGCCATGTAGTCAAGAATTCCCTAGCTCGGAAAAGGGGGGGGAGGAATGGGGGCAAAAAAAGAGCTGCTCAGCCCCTCTGAGAGGCATGGAAAAACAAAAAAACACCAAACCTTACCAGAGGAGGCAACTCCAACGACATAGCACATTGTTCAATTATTCGGTATCAGTTTATACCCTCGTACATGATTTGCCTGATCATAAACTATGAGCAAGATCAAATTATGTACTTGAAGTTTCTGAGCATACCAGCCGAAGAGATGTAACAGAAAAACACTACAGGCTCTACTGGGCCCGGTTGGGCGTCTGGTCCTACTTCTATCTGCCCTAGTCCGTCAATGGAGTCGAAAAAAGATGGACTACCACCGGCGGTCCATCCGGTCCTACCTCCAAGACGGGCGGACTGGACGGTTCGGAACACTGCTTGTGTTTGAGAAGTGGTGCGCTGGGAACTCTTCGTGAGTCTCTTTTCTGTCTTTCGGTACGGAGCCCGATCAGACCTGCGATTAAGTTACTTGATAGGTTTTACTGAACGCCGTTGGTTGCACTGCGCGGGGCGCGAATAGGATATAGCAGTGGGTGTGCCTTACCACCACTTCGCAGCGGATCTTCCTAGAGGAAGTTCGTAGGGCTTCGATCTCAGCTGCATCGTCCCTACCGCACATGCGTCAGAGATTCGATACTTCCCTCGGGACAGTAACACAAACACTCGCTCGACTGCATCAGCGCATTACCTACTCACGTGTTTTTTGTTTTTCACCCCCGTTTAAACAGTCCAGGCCACGCTTGACATATATCCTCGTGGTGGTGTCTAGGACACTGTATGTGGAGCTAGGGAGATAGCAATGGAAGGAAAATCGATAAATAAAAGACAAGTCAAACGATGCAGGATATTACATATACCCAGGTATGATACCTATATCATCGAACATCAGGAACACCAAAGGGATACCTGCATGGTTTCTGGAACAAAAAGACCACACAGGTTTGTTCTCCGTGCATATGAACCCACCGCACCGTCCGCCACCCCTCTTCCCCCAAGCCTTCCGTTATATCCCTTTCCCAGGTTTACCACAAAATCACCACCACTCACCCTTTCGACGGCATTACGCATGCTGCACGAGGTATGTATACAAATCGGATGCCTTCCCTCTACTGCTTCTACTTCTCCTTCTCTTTGACGGGTCAGCAAGCAAGCAGGGTGCGAATAAGTAAAAAAAGAAAAAAGAAAAGAAAAAAGGAAAGACAATGGAAGCAAACCAGACTTCCATGCACTCGCCATCGGCTGGCTCCCAGCTGCTGTCGAATTCCCTCGAGCCCGATTAAATATTTTTCCTATTGGTGTGGTAGATGGGCCATTGGGCACTCCTCCCACCTCTTTTTTCCTGATTTTGATGGATAGTCTGTGCGCCCCCTCTTTTTCTCTCCTGCTTCACTCATAATTCTATCATTTCGTTAGGAAATTCCGGATTCCTGGTCTGCGCTCATTGATACTATCGGGCTATCCGCTTTCTCCCTCCCTCCCTCTCGCCTCCTCTTTTTCCCCCCTCTCTCTCTCCATCTCCATCTGATCTAAAATAAGCACATGCTGCCTTCTGGCTTGGGCTTTTAACGCGTGCTTGCTTCGGATGTCTGAATCTCGACCCTTCACAAGGTTGCCCTGCTTATCCCTCTCTCTAGCTCGCAGCTAAAAGGGAGGAAAGGAAGAGGGAAAAACACTTGTTCCGTTTCCTAGAATATTCTAAAACGTCATCTCTTTCAATTGCCCTCGTCATAGAGAAGGTCATTCTTCTTCTCTACACTTGCAAGACAAAAAAGTGAAAGAAATAAGGAAAGAAAGAAAGGGAATTACTGGGAGAATAACAATAATAGAAAGATCCCGGAGTAAGAGGAATTGGAGTTAGTTCATTTCTAGACAAAGGCTAATACTACTTATGCGTGCAACACCGATATGATAACCCTAGTGCTCCGTCTGCCATTTTGAAGAAAAAAAATAAAGAAACCCTCTTTCACTTCATCTTTCACTTACTCACCCTCACCTTCACTCTCACTCTCGCTAATCGGGGAATAGAAGGGCTCGCGGAGTCTGATCCAAGTCCAGTCGGCTTTGTGGGGTGTCGTTGACTTTGCTTTACTTTCTTCACCACGAAAGTGAAGGTATAAAGGCGCACAGACACACGAACAGGATAAGAATTTTAGATCACCAACGGAGACTGGAGGAGAGAACCGAACATCTGGGTAGTCAAAGAGGAAAAGGAATAGAGGATACCAAAATCTAGACCCGTGCAGCAAGCTTCTCAATAACAATCTATTCGACGGTTTTTTTTCTTTCCCCGGGAAACAGATCACCAAACGAATCCTTCCTTCCTTCCTCCCTCCCTCCCTTCCCTCCCTTCCCCCCCCGCCTTCCCTCTCCCTTCCTCCCTCCCTTCCCCCATCTCATTAGATTTGTTGGCAAGAAAAAATAAAAGGAAAAAAAATTGGTATAACCAATAAATAAATAGCTGCATACAATCTTTCGAAACATCTCGAATCCCCTCGAAACCTACGAACGGTACATTAAGTTATTTTTTTTTCCAACCTTTTTCCCATCCTTGTTCCATCAATTGCTAAGTTGGGGGGGGTAGCGGCTACAAAACCTCTTTCCGTGTCCGTTTATTTCCTCGCTTTGGAGAGGGGAAGTGATCTCTCAAACGCGAACTTGCTAGCCAACAGGGTCGACCACATACGTTACGCACTGTGCTATCACGTATCGTCACTCGGCCGAACAGGAACCACGACCTCGCAGTTATCCTTCTAAAAAAAAGAGAGAGATAATCCACTTCGCAAAAGGCATGTCTTGGGCACCCTCATCTACTGAAAAACCCAAAAAGCTTTTGGAAGCTCACGTACCACCACTTGTCATAAAGGTTGAGCCCGACATCGAACCACCAACTTCTCTATTTTTTCCTCCTGCCCCTCCCCCTCCACCGCCACCACTAGTAGTGCCGTCGCTGCAATTGCAGTCGCGGCCCCAGTCAGGGCCCCGGGTAACAGAATTTCCCCCTCCCGCGTTCCGTCGCCAGACACGCCCGGGTCGGATGATGCCCAAGGAACGTGTGGTCAGCAAGGGCCCACTCAAGGAGAAGGTCAATTACCCGCCCCATGAGCAGCAGCAGTCGGAGTATAATCGTCAGAAGTTGCTGGAAATGGAGCTGTACCCTTCTGATGGGGTTGGGAGTTATCCGAGGAGTATACCATTCAAGGGGAGTAAGGAAGATTTTCTTCGAAAAACTGGGAGGAATCGGTTTGATGGTGAGAGGACCCCCGGCCCTTCTGCCCTATAGAAGAAATTTTGGGGGGGGGGACGAGAGAAACCAGGGTACAATGATGTAATCACCGTTCCGTTGCTAATTTATGTTGGCAGTCTTCGAATATCGCTTCACAGCGCCGAACGTAAAGGGTGAGAAAAAGTGGTGGTGGGTAATGTGGGATTATTATAATGGCCTCGTTAGAGTGCACGATTTCTTCGACTGTTGCAAACCCGGGAAGGTTGGTGGGAAAAACAAAACTTGGATCCATTTAGCTTTCGCGAGAGAGAAGGGAGCTTTGGTAAGAGAAAACGAAATAACTAACATATGGATTAATTTTCACAGACCGAGCCCGGAAATGCCGTTAGGGAGAAGGTTAATCCAGGTCTTGCCTCCGTGTGCCATAACATTACAGGCGGCAATCTTCACGCACAAGGTAGGCATACAGGCAATGTTACAATTATAAAGCTCTTAGGATGTGAAGCTAACAAGTTCCACCGTCGGAGGGGGGGAAACAACCTAGGCTACTGGATACCATACGAAGCCGCCAAAGCACTCGCGGCAAAGTTTTGCTACAGGATCCGCTACGCACTGACCATTATATTCGGGGATACCTTCCCGGAGCAATGCCTTCCAGAGCACCACCCGGAGTTCGGTAAATACCAGATAGATGCCAAAATAATAAGTGCCTGCTGTCAGAAATCCGCCGCTCAACTCTGCGTCGAGCAAAGGCGCTTGCGCGCCGCTATACACCAGCACCAGCACCAGCACCCACCTCAGCAACAGACCCCGTCAGTCACGCCCAATGCCGCTGCTGTAGGTCTAGGGACACCTTTATTATGCTTCGCATCTACATCCTCAACATCTTCCTCATCCTCATCCTCCTCCTCCTCTTCAACAGCAGTAGCAGCAGAACCACCCTACCCCACCACTAGAAGACGAAAAAGCCTCTCTCCATTACAACCACCCCACCTCCGCTCCTCGGGTGGACAGATATACGCCCAATACCGCCTCCGAACACGGGCCCGTACCCCTCCCCATTCCCCTCCCACGCCTCCTCACCTACAACCTCCTCTTGAATCATTATCATCGCCGCCATCATCTTCTACAAAAAGGTATTTCGACCCCGTGCGAGGAATTTGGACGGACGGGAATAGTCCGCAGGGGAGGAGGCTTGATGGGGATAATAGCAGGGTTGCAAACGGAGGACCGCAATTACTACTACCAAACCAAGATGCTGAGCAAGACAGGGATACTAGAGCTTCAACGAACACCCTCTACACAAACAACAAGAGCATAGCGAGCAAGCGGAACCCACAACAAGAAGCAGGAAAAGAACAGCCCCTCCCTCCAATAACTCCCCTCCTACACCTCCCGCACCCGCACGCTGATGCGCACCCCTACTACCGACCCGGACCGAAAGGGCCGGAACCAACCCCCAAACGCGCAAAGCATGCTCGCGTATCCGCCCCGCCGAGGTTCGTCCTGGGAACCTTCTCGCGTGGGCAGCGGGTTTGTCGTAGTGACTCCTTTTCATTGTCACCACCATCCTCCTCCACTTCGGGCGGAAGAAGGGGGGAGGTTAAGGGGGAGATGCAGGAGGAACAGGTGCTAGCAGTGGAAGCGGCGGGGAATCTGATGAAGTTGAGATTGGATGAGTTTAATTCGAACATTGGGTGGAGCCCAAGGGCAGGGGGGAGGAAGAGGAGGCAGTCACGGTGATTTTGGTGGCTTTGTTTTCTCCCTTCTTCATCCGGATCGGTGGTTCCTGCTAGGATAATGATTTCCCCTTCTCGCACTTCTTTTCTTGACTGATCATACTTGCTTGCATTTCACATGTCATATCACGACACAGATTGGATTGGAATAGATTAGATATCATACTGTACTAGAAATTACCTGGCCGGAGTTTTTTTCCCCTCTTCGTATTCTTTCGTCTTTTCTTCTTTTTTGCTGCCCTCCGCTCTTTTTTGCACTGGCCGGTTAGAATAGCTAGTTTCATGGAATTCACGGTGCGATTTTATTCCGCGGGGTTGTGGCTATCATTAGCGTTTTTGACACTAAGTCGCTAGAGTTTGTGCCATGGCACAACCTTCCAAATCGATGTGCCCAGCACGGCACGATGTAGTACCCAGGCAATACATGTACTCGGGGGCGCACATGGGTGATCGGACAGACAGGGTTAGAAAATGTATACTGATACATACATTTTCTAGCCCCTATCTGTCCGATCGCCCACGTCCACCCCCGAGTACAAATAAAATGACTTTTTAAGAAGTAATTATCTACAAGCCCAATTCATATTGAATATCCCCCATTTCCCATCCTTATGAGTTCTCACTGTGCTGGAGAACATGAATATTTGCTTCCTCAAAAACAGAAACCAACCTACAATGGTTAAATTATACCAGGTAGTGCCATCAACTAATCTCACCACACTCTGGCAGTGCCGTGCCGGGCACATTGGTATGGTACAAGGCACTTCAAGTGCCAAAAACGCTACCGGTAGCTATCATACAAGTGGCACAAAATCCTGAACGCGGTACCGGTAACTGAGCACAAGTACATCGCACTTCCGGTTGTAGCAACGGACTTCCGGCGCCCCAGACTGCAAGCACCTCAGCCCGGCAGGTGGGCCCCACTGGGCCATCACCGGAACAGCGCGGCGTAGTGTACTTGTACGAGGATATTAGCTGACAAATATGGAGTTAGTACTTTCACCACCATTCAAATTGTCATTGTTCGGACTAGAATAGAGCGGGTAGGCAGAGTGACACCCCCCTCCCAACCTACGTCATGAAGGGTCCTAAAGTTGTTGGTACTCCCGTGATCCTATCCTTCAGCGTAAAAGTTGATTTCCAATCCATGGTCAGTCAGCTTCAATACCGGTAGTACAGCAGCAACAGCCCTACCCGGGTAGGGACGAAAAAAACGGAAAACACAACCCCCGTCTCCATAGAGATTTGTACGGGATCGGCGGAAAGTTTTCCGATATCCCCCTCCCTGCCCCAGTATATAACCTGCACCTTCCCTCTTCCCCTCTTCCCTACCTACTCTTCCCTACTCCACCGCCTCACACCAATATCATAGAACAAACATCAAAATGTCCATCACACTCTATACAAGCCGTCTCTGCCCCTGGGCTCACCGCGCACACATAGCACTGTCAGAGCTCGGACTAGACTACACAGAAGTCGCAATTGATCTGACGAAGCCGAGGGAGCCATGGTACCTTGAAGTCAACCCCGTTCGTCCTTCCCCCCTTTCCCATACTCATCTGCCATCCACGCTAACAACGGATAAATGATAGAGGGGGCTAGTCCCATCCATGAAGTATAACGACCAAATAATCACGGAATCTTCCATCGTCGCCACTTTCCTCGCAGATTTGAAAGATAATCACCTAGTCCCCTTCCCGGGCACTCCCGAAGGTAGCCCCCCCTCCCACTCATGAAGTGGCCACATCCTCCCGTTGTTGGAAATACTAACAGAGATACCACAGCCGCTCTAAAGCGGGCCAAAATCAGCTTCTTCGTAGATACCTACATTAGCAAAGCCCAACCACTAGCCCACTCCGCCCTTCTTGCAACCGACATCGCGACAAAGACCCAACGCGCAAACGAGTGCGTCGACGTCATCGAGAAGCAATTGGCACCGTTGCTGGCCGACGCCAAGCCCTTCTTTGGCGGGAGCTCCAGGCTCACGCTTGCGGAGGTGCTCACTGCCTCGCTTGTCATTAGATTGTACTCGTACGCGAAGCCTGGAGTTGAATTGCTCCCCCAGGAAGCGATAGAGAGGATTAAAAGGATTGGGAATTGGCAAAGGTGGGCGGATGCCTTGATGGCTCATGAGAGCGTTATGGGGATTTATGACGAAGAGAAGGTAGTTCGCGGGATAAAGGGAAAGTTGGCGAGTTTGGCGGCGGAGAAGAAGTAAGGCATGTTAGGAATAGGATACTTGACGCTACAGTATAGGGGAAATAAAATCTGGGACGAAAGATTGAAAATTTGAATGATATACGTGAGGTTTTGTGATGGGGGTGCTCGCTGTGGTAGAGGCGGCGGTGATGTCGTATCCCCACAAGTGAAATAAAACGAACTAGAGAAATGAGAGGTGTTCAGCTTTTGGAGTTGAAAAAAGCATTTTTCGAGTGCCAAGTTTCCAGTTGACATGTCGGGTTACACGTACCAAAGTTTTTGGATTCGAAAAATCTGCATACCGTAAAAACTGGAATAATTGGACCTCACGCTAGTACGTTGGAGTTGCCTCTCCTAGCAAGGTTGGTCTTTTTATTCTTTTTATTTGTCTCACTGGAGGGCTGAAAGACAGATTTTTCGCTGTGGTTTTCCCCCCTAATCCAAAGGAGGAAATTCTAGACGTCTTAGCGTGAGGTTCAATTATTCCAGTTTTTAAGGTAACCTTTTTTCAGCCCCCTGGGTTGAATGCCTCTACTGGGGGGAGTAGCGTGTTCTCATAGCTCTCTGACGTTTGCCAAGGCAACTCTGATAGGACCTAGGAGGACATGAGATGCAAGTATGATAGCTTTTTGTAAAAGAAAGAAGGATTCCGGGGAGTTTATAAGGGCTCTAACTGAGTGCCATGGGTTAGTCAGATTTCGCCTCAAAAGCCACAGAATATTACCTTTGGATTCCCGAATGACCCCATGGCCCTTTGGATTTCTTAGGAGTTTCTTTCCTAATTAAAGCTGATTACCTCAGGGGTTCATGGAGAGCTTTGGCGTTGGGAACTTGTTACCAACGTGTATTTCAGTCACAACTTTGATATGTACAGCTTGCTACAACTGAGGGATGCCATTCGCTCGTCTGTAAAATACAGGTGTGTGCGGACCCTGCCATTTCACGGTTTCCGAGGGGAAGCTGCTGCGGTTGGAGGGCCCAGCAGTGGCACAATATACTTGTCCCAGACCATAAGTGCCCTAAAATAGGGATTAATTAAATATATGGCAAAACATCCGTGCGTGTCTGTGCACCCATGCAAATGATCACCCTCCATTTTCGGGTACTTATGGCCTGTAACAACTAGTATCATACCGGCTAAGGCACACCGGAACCGGAGTGGCCGAAATTCGGGGCCGGAGAAATGGAGATTCGCCCATCCATCTCTTTGCCAATTGGGATGGAAAATGTATCGACCAAAGAGCTAGCGTTTCCAAAAAAAATTACTATCTCTGTAAGGGGGTCCCTTTGTTCCTTGGGAAGTTCTAGTCAATTGGCGTGACCAGCTGCAAAACTTGATTCCGAAATCTTTTTTCTAAGCATTTGTATGGGCTCCCGGATGGAAAGACACCCGTTCCGAATATTGCGAGTTTGGCATCGCCATTTCTCATGCAGCATTGCTGTATATGTTTCAAGCTTTCGGCACGACAATCAGAGTACCTGAGCCTACTAGTTTACTGATAATTGAGTCGTTGGGGTGTCTCACGCCCACAAACGTAGCCGGAAATAATGCAGCATTTTAGCGGTTTACCGGGAGTTGGAAGCAGTCCTCTTTCATTTTTCCGAAGAATTTGGGACGTGGTTTCCAAGCGTAGTAGTAGTATTAGTGGTGGTGGTGTGGTGCTATCCGTATCTATAGAAATATAGAGATCAATAAGGGTTCACACCATCTCCTTCTCTCTATGCAATTTTATAAGAAACTAACGACTAGTTCCGGGCAAATTTCTAGTCTCCACACCATGTCCATACAAAAGCCAAAAAATGAAACTGCCAAACCGCCTTTTTGGTTCGCAGTTTCCATAGCCCCCACTATTTTAGCATTTTCAGTACGCCACAACACTGACCAAAACGATCAAAACTGGTTGACGTGAGATTCCCTATTCGTATGCTAGGTGACCGAGTCCTGGTTTTGCAAAAAAACACCATTTTTGGTGCGAAGATGCTCACTAACAATGACATTTGCCGCCCAACTACACAGCACCAGCACAACCCCCAGAGAACTACGAGTACACCTCCTTCCAACCGGTGCCGCAACAGCCCGTCCTTGGGCTGCTCGTGGTTGGGTGGCGCTTGTGGATCTGGATGCCACAGCTTAGGTCTCGACGGTTGGACTGGAGTGGAGAGGGTGTAATCTAAGTTAGTGATATGCAATGCTACCCTATTCACAAACATCTTTCGCTTTTCGTATGAGCGCGCTTCCCAAATCCTCCGAAATTAATAAGGCGCTCAACGTGGCAACCGCGCAATGGGAAAGTGTGATAGTCCAACTACCTACGGCACTAGCGGTGACGGTCTATCCACTACTAGCAGTGCTTGGCCATTTAAAAAAGTCTCTGGATGCCTTGTTATTTATTACGAGTGCGGCCGATAGATATATCCATCACGTGCTTTATCAGGGCACACTGCAACAACAAAGTTCACCAAAGTTTTCTTATCATACCCACGTGACGGATATACCGTATCTATAGTATCAGCCGCACTCATAGTATCAACCTCGACAAGGGGAGTATCCGGAGACTTTTAAATTGCCGGGTAAATCTTGTCCAGGCGCCTCTTGCGCGCTTATTCTGTTGCTTGCTACTTCCCTCTCCATGCAGTGCGCGGCACCAACTCCGGCAAAAACATCTGCGCTAGTCTACGGGATAACACCACTCCTCACGCCCAGCCGACAGCCGACAGCACACAGTGTCTGACTATGAGTACTCGAGTATGGTATTAGTGAGATAAGACTATTATGACATCCGCAAGCCAGGCGGTAACTACCGTGCTGAAGCCCCGACACGTGGCTGCAGGCTCACACCCCAATCACTAGATAGTTACAGGGAATGGTAATCTTGGCTTATCCTGCCGGTACCCCATACTAATTTTCCAATAAGAACCCTTGGTCTCCACTCCCCCCGTTTCCTCCCTCCGATCCCTCAGGACAACATTCCCACACTCTAATTTCTTCTATTACTACTACCGCAGTTCGACAGTCGCTCATCAGACAAATATGCCATTCCTACACCTACCAAACGAGATCATCCTCCAAATCGCCGAAGAACTTACACCACCTAACCTCAACGCTCTTTTGAAAGCGAACCGACGCCTCGCAATCCTCCTATCGCCCAGTCTCCTAGACAGCGTATGTCGCAAGCACTACAAACCTTACGGAAAGAGGGCGCTTTATTTTGCAGCGGAACGCGAAGATAAGGCTACCGTCAGGAGGCTCATTGACAGGGGAATCCTCAACGTGGTGGGGAAGGGCGCGCTCCTCAACAAAGCGGTATTGGACCAGAGCGAAAAGGTCATCAGCACTCTCCTAGCTTGCGGTGTCGGTGCAGACACTAAGAATTCCAAAGGCCGAACACCATTATCACTGGCGGCGAGATACGGCCGCGCTGGGGTGGTGCGCTTGCTGCTGCGCGAGCCAGCCATCGACGTGAACTCGGTAGACAAGACTAATTCGACACCACTATTGCTCGCCGCTACTAAAGGCCATGAGGAAGTGGTCCGCCTCCTATTAAACGACAAGAGAGTCGAAGTAGACACCCAGGATAAGCGCAACGGCACACCCCTCCACAGGGCACTCTTCTGGGGGCAGGAAGCGGTAGTCCGACTCCTGATAGAGGACCAAAGGTCGGACATAAACCTTCAAAATGTCGGAAACCCAACCCCACTCCACTCGGCCGCCTTCTGGGGTTATAGCCCCGTCGTCAGAAGGCTCTTAGCTGACCCACGAATAAATGTGAATCCGACAAATTACGACGACTGGACCCCACTGCACACTGCGGCAGACCAAGCCCACGAATGCGTCGTGCGAGCGTTATTAGAAGACCCCAGGGTAGCAATCAACCACAACAGTTCCAGCAATGGGACACCGCTGCACGTTGCGGCGATGAGGGGTTGCGCGGCCGCGGTCGAGCTCCTTCTACGCGACCCGAGGGTGCAAGTCAACTTGCGCGATCCCAATGGCGATACCGCACTACACCTTGCGGCCAACCAGGAGCATGAACAAATCGTGCTACAATTACTCGCGCATAAGGACATCAACGTGAATATCCCCAACAATAGCGGATGCTCGGTCAAGAGCTTAGCCCATGTCCCTTCCCAATATTCCCCCAATATTCAGGAGGGGATTCTGGGCCATGACCCCAAAGGGAAAGTGAATGTAGAATGTTTCGGAAAGATGTATTGATAGGGGTGTTTTGATCTTTTTTAGAGTTGCATCTTTATCAACAGTGCGGAGCAAAGTGTACGAAAAAAGTTAGCGGGGAGTTTAACGTTTTACTTTTTACTTTTTTTACTTTTTTCCTTGTCTCAGAGTTTATTTTTTTCAAAAAACGGTTGGATAGAGAGCGGGAGTTACAATTATCATGATAAATAAAGCATTCTTCTCCACGCCCCCCTCCCCTTACCTTGCCCCGGCAAAACATGCCAGGTTAAATTTACATGGGAGCGCCGCAACCCCCAACCAATCAAATCCGCTCCGAGTGAGAAATAATGATCAGGTCAGAAACAGGGGGGAGGCGCCACACAGCACGGTTCCCGGTACGATATGATACATGTCTCGGTAGAGAACACAAAAGAAGAAGAAAAGAAAAAGTTTCCTATAGTGAGACATCATACGAGAGATAAGGCTTAACTTACAGGTATTCTAGAAGGAAAGGAGAGAAGGAAAAAAAAAGGAAAAAAAAAGAAAGGAAAAGAAAAAAGGGGAGGACGTCCAAGTCACAATAACAGTAAAAACCGGTAGGAGCGGTGGGGGAATAAAAGGGGGGGAAGCACACATCAAAGACATTCAGGTACATGATGACGACAGGAATTCTTGTGCTACATACTATTTTCTGATACCCGCCCCGATATCAGGCCAAGGCAGGGTGAACCCTGATAATATGAAAGTGAGGGGTACGAGTAGAAAGGACAAACGGATGATGGCTTTGTAGTGCTGGCGGGGAAGCGAGAGTATCCAAGCGCTGGAAGCGCTACGGTGTTCTCTGCGGTCCGCGCTTGGGGTGCTGGTTGTGGGTTGTCGCTTGCTGGGGTACATACTGGTACTTGATTGCCTTGTTATTTGCTACGGTATTTGAGGTACCTACTTGTCACAGGCACCGGAAGGAGTATTCGAAAGCAGGGCCTAATATTGGCGGTTTCCTTTTTTGACCATTATATGTCACCAGCGTAGTTTCGTCGTGGGTGCGGTTAAAACTGATTCGCTTGGTCTTTGGGATGTTCATTGTATGCAAGTGAAGAACAGTATGGGAACTTGAATAAACGGGCCTTGTACTAGGACGTTGGGGTTTCCTCCCCTAGTAGCGTCTGGTATTTATCTGTTTGCCTCGTGGGGCGGATTTTTGGTGATAATTCAACATATTTTAGCTATAATAGACTCGTATGACGAAACAGATCTGGTGTACTAGTAAGCCCACAGCATTAAAATATCCATGGAGGTAAGCCAACTCCAACTACAAATTCCCGCCAAGGTCATACAGATAGTGCTTCTGATAGCACCAATCGCAGTCCCATATCGAATAATTGGTGTGTTTTTCGCCTCTTTTCCGGAGCAGAAAATTTCGGACTGCCTAGCTGCGCGCAAGTTAAGTTAAGGTGCTGGTCAACGAGGAAACACAACAAAATCTGAGGCCCATTGCACTATGGATTAGTTTGTGCGCAAGTACTACACTGTCCGTTTATTCGAGTTTTTCCTGTAGTAGGACAAGGCAGATTACGCGCCAAAATATGGTGCTTTCACACATTGGTAACAACTTGGGGTTTGTCACTGGGATGAAAATAATTTCATACACTGATCTGATTGCTTCTCGGCTTTGCCTCTCGGTACGGCGGGTCATGTAGACATCGAGTGCAAAAAAAAATCCTAAGCGACAGGGAGCCAAGGCGCAGAGATTGATTACGTAAGCCACCCATCGGGCATGAGAATTCACATCCCCTCCAAGCTTTCCATCAGGCTACAACCACTGGATCCTTATCTAGCTATAGCCATTTAATCTTCTATCACTTTTACCCATTATTCCCACCCCCTCAGCAGGTATGTCGAGCACTTGAGGAGATATCCAGTGCGAGAAAATAAAACTTAAGTGAGTATTGATTACATAAGCGCCCAGTGAGAATTTGCGCTCCAACCACTTATAGTGCACCCCCATTTGCAAAGTCCCTAGGGCAAGAGAGGTACTGTGATGATGCCTTGACGGCAATAGAGGTACTGGTACAATTTATATATGATTTGAACTGTAAAGATTGTCCTGGTACCTACTTTGTCACCAAGACTGCCACAGTACCTGTCCCTCTGCAAAGCTTCAAGTTTGCGAGCAGGAGTATCAGTATCAGACCATGTGGGTGGACAGATGCGCTAAAATTCACATCCAAAATGTTCAAGTTGTCTAACTACCGGTATTATCAGACGACTTCCGGTAAGGCGTTCTTTTATGGTGATTTGGCAAGTAACTTTCCGTTGATCAAAGACGGTTCAGAAAAGAACGATAGGCACAAAGAAAAACCACACTTGAAGATAAAATATTTCCCCAATAATTGTGATTGTTGTCCCTCCTGCCCGTGTTGCTGGCCCTTTTGCTCCATCAATCTATGCTAAGTACCAAGCGTTTTGTTTAGACTGAACGATGATAACATGATGTGATGTTTCTCGCCATTTTCCCTATAGTCCATTTACCCGTCCAACAGTATCACAATATGGCCTTTAATAATACTCTATTTCTTTTATTGAATTCAATTTTTATCACTACTTAAGGGTATGGTTAACCTGGCAGGTGTGAAGCATCTTAGCCGATGTGCATAGGGTTAAGCCCTAACAGCAGGTAACGAACACCCTAGAGAATGCTTGATCATAGCTTAAATCACCCAAACACTTGAGGGATAGAATTAACACACAGGAACAGAATATTAAACAGTTTTAACTAGATGAATCCAGTGGTTGTAGCTTGGTGGAAAGCTTGGAGAGGATGCGAATTCCCATTCCTGATGGGCTGCTTATGTAATCAATATCTGAGCTTTGGCTCCCCTTCGCTTAGGATTTTTTTTTTGCACTCGATGTCTACATGACCCGCCGTACTCTCGGTGTTTTGGGGGTTGTTTCTGCTCCACAAGTTATTCCGAGTAGGACTAGAACTCGAAAATCCTGTTGACACTCCAGAAAGTGCCCGCTGGGCGGTGCTTTGGTGGTATCATAATATCAAATTTAGTAGTTACAGAGAGGCATTCCTTTGGAAAGAGCTCTCTAAAATTTATATGGGTAATTCACGGGGATAATTGGGGCTATCCCTGCAATGTCTTGAATTTTAAACATTTCTGGGCGGCTGACGATGATTCCGAATACCCTGTTTATTACCGGTAATGGGGAATCCTGTTGTCCTACTATTTTCTTCAGTGGACTGTTTTCTTCAGTCGTATCCCTTGGGCGGTGCGAAACAGTAAAATTCGGACCACACCCAGATTTGGCTTCATTCAGCCAAGTTTGGTCAGAAACTCCAATTTTCAGTCGCCTGAGTGCTCAAATGACTTAGCACTATTAGCGAGTGGGGGGAGCCTTAGCCAAATCTGGGTGTGGTCTGGATTTTACTGTTTCACACGGCTAAAGGGATGACAGGGAGGGCTTCGAAACCGAAATCGCCTCCGCTTTTCTTCCCTCCCCAGGAATTACACCAACTGACTCTACCGTGTAAAATTACTCGGGAACCCATCCTCTACAACCCTCGAAGCAGCCGAAGGTACAAAATGTCTCAGCATCACAACAACGATAATCTCAACTGCTTTAACACTACCAGTTCTTTTAACAATGTGTGGAATAACTATATGGTGGCTGACGAGGTGTCTGAGATTTTGGCCTGGATATCTCCACTTGAGCCCCGGATACGGCACCAGGACATTCGAACCCGTAGGGTCAACGAGGTGGGAGACTGGCTCTTGCAAACCCAGGAATACCGGGACTGGGTTGACGGTATTCATGGGGGTGAATCTGATGGTTCAGCCCTGTTTTGCTATGGGGGCCCGGGGGTTGGTAAGACCTACATTAGGTAAGAGAGAAGATATTCGAAGGAAGAAAAGCATTGCTAACAATGTGCGATGTTGGCTCCCTAGTGATAGATACTCTATTCAAGCAGGCCGTAGAGGAAAACGCTGCTGTTGCCTGTTTCTACTTCGACTTTGCCGCTCAGGAGGAGCAGTCCCCAGTTGCCATTCTGGGTTCAGTGCTGAGACAGGTTGTTCGTGGACTGGACAAGGTTCCGGAAATAATAGTCAAAGCTTTTCGGGACCGAGAGAAGGTCATTGGTGGCCAGAGGCTAGCGCTCTCAGAAATTGTGGAATTCTTGCAGGATATCTCGTCCTCACGATGTACATTTATATGCATTGACGCCCTGGACGAGTGCCCGGAGGGCCATCGGGTGAAGTTTCTTGATTCACTCAGCCAAATCCTCCAGAAGGCCCCAGGTGCCCGGATATTTCTGACTGGGAGACCACATATCCGGGGCAAGGTCGAGAGGCACACCGCCGGGAGGGCAGCGGCTAGATCTACAACGCCCGCCAAGGTGATATCATCATATTCCTACGAGCGAAACTGAAAGAGGACATAATGCCGGAGGCGATGGACGAGAGCTTAGAGGAGGAAATTATCAAGAATATTCCCGAGATAGTCTCGGAAATGTAAGTAGGAAGCTGGGGCACTTATAAGAACACCTAGAGCAGCGTACTAAAGGATATTGTATCTAGGTTCTTGCTCGTCTTCTTAAGCATCGAGACGATCCTACAAGAGACAACTATATCCCGAAGGCGACAAAGGCTTAGGGCAATGAGGAAGGGCATGGATTTGGGGGGCGTGTACGAAGCAACGCTGGGAAGGATAAGGGCCCAGGGTGGGGAGAGGACGGGACTCGGGATGGCCGCTCTGATGTGGATCTCCCATTCGGGGCGACCTTTGCAGGCGGATGAAATATGTCACGCTCTGGCAGTTCGAATAGGGTCAAGCGATCTCGACGCCAATGATGTCCCTGCGATATCGACCTTACTAAGCTGTTGTCAAGGACTTGTGACGATGGAGAAGGGTGCCTCGACTATTAGGTTGATCCATTTTACCCTCCAAGAGCATCTTTGTACACATCCCGACTCTTTGACAGCTCACTCAATGATGGCGGAAATCTGCTTGACTTATCTAAACTTCCAGCGCATCAAGGACATTTCAGCCAGCCCGTCCTCTGACCCCCGAGGCGTACCCTTCCTTGAATACTCTTCTTTATATTGGGGAGTCCATATGAGAATGGGATCCTCAGGTGGGGCAAAAACGCTTGCGCTCCAGCTTCTTGACCAGTTCAGCAATCATATATCTGCCAGAATCCTTTGGGAGTTAGTCAGCAGGGGATTTCCCATTTACTATATTCCTAGTCGTAAGCCGTTTCCTGCGCTGCACTGTGTCTCGTACTTCGGCATTGCTGAACTTGCAAATACCTTGATAGAGACGAACAGATGGGATGTGAACCAAAAAGATAGTGCGGGTATGACGCCACTCATATGGGCTGCAAGATATGGGCATGAAGGGGTTGTGAGATTGTTCTTGCGAGAAAAACATATTCATCCGGATCAACAGGACACGAATTATGGCCGAACAGCACTCTCGTGGGCCGCTGAATATGGACATGAGGGAGTAGTGAGGTTCTTTCTCAGTCCGGAATTTGGCGATCCTAGGAGCATAGGTGGTTGGTGGGGCAAGGCGCTGCGAGTAGTGGGCGGCCGACTATCTAGCATGAAATACGTCAACCCTAATAGCCCAAGTAAACATGGCCGAACACCGCTCTCGTGGGCTTCCGGGAGGGGTCATGAGGGAACAGTGAAGCTATTGTTGCGACGGGAAGATGTTAACCCCAACATCCCAGACACGGAGTATGGCCGAGCACCGCTCTCCTGGGCTGCTGGGAGTGGACGTGAAGGAGTAGTGAAGCTATTGTTGGAGCGCAAAGATGCCAACCCGGATAGCTCAAGCAAATACGGCCGAACACCGGTCTCGTGGGCTGCCGAGAATGGCCATGAGGGAACAGTGAAGCTACTGCTGCAGCGGGAAGATGTTAACCCCGACATCCCAGACACGGAGAATGGCCAAACACCCCTCTCGTGGGCTGCTGGGAATGGGCGTGAAGGAGTAGTGAAGCTACTGTTGGAGCGGGAAGACGTCAACCCGGACAGTGCGGGTAAATCTGGCCGAACACCGCTCTCGTGGGCTGCTGGGAATGGGCGTGAAGGAGCAGTGAAGCTACTGTTGGAGCGGGAAGACGTCAACCCGGACAGTGCGGGTAAATCTGGCCGAACACCACTCTCGTGGGCTGCTGGGAATGGCCACAAGGGAGTAGTGAAGTTACTGTTGGAGCGGGAAGGCGTTAACCCCAACGCTCTAGGCGTAGAGCATGCCCTGACACCGCTCTGGTGGGCTGTCAAGAATGGCCATGAGGGAGTAGTGAAGCTACTGCTGGAGCGGAAAGGGGTCAACCCCGACACTCCGGACGCGGGATCTAGGCAAGCACCGCTCTTGTGGGCTGCCGGGAATGGGCGTGAGGAAATTGTGAAGCTGCTGTTGGAGCGGAAAGATGCTAGCTTCGACACCCGAGATCTAGAGTGTGTCCAGACACTGCTCTGCTGGGCTGCCCAGAATGGCCATGAGGAAATAGTGAAGCTACTGTTGGAGTGGGGGGATGTCAACCCCGACATCCCAGATACAGAGTATAGCCGAACGCCACTCTCGTGGGCTGCCGAGAATGGGCGTGAAGGAGTAGTGGGGCTATTGTTGGGGCGGGGAGATGTTAGCCCCGATAGTTCAAGCAAATCCGGACGAACCCCGCTCTTATGGGCTGCCGAAAATGGGCACGATAGAGTCGTGGAGCTGCCACAGACCCGGCATTTCCAACGTATCCAGCAATTGGGTCCCCATTTGATTTCTTAGAATTTATAGTTTTGTCTTTTGGAATTCGCCATTTCTTGGCGCAGGCAGTGCCAGATGGATATGGATCTTGGGCGGGGTGGTCTGGGATGTTTGCTTGGTTCTTCCTTTCAGCTTTTCTTCTGGCGTTTTGGGGATTAAGTTAGAAGTTTCTTGCATAAGTTGACCTCACTCCCCCTTTTCAATGATGCAATAGATTTAGGTTTAGATAGAGTATATATCTTGAGATTTGTTTTCGGGTGGAGGATATCCGAGTCTTGTTTAGCACTTTAGCTAGTGGAGTGTAATGGATTTAGGGTAGCGCTTATTAGAGATTTTTCTCTCTTTCGGATACACCGATCTTCGACCTACTCGGGGGTACTAGTACCGTACTGCACATGGAAGAGATCGAGATTTTGTAGCATGGAGACACAGGTAGCTGTGATGGCGCGGGAGGACGAAAGGCCGTTTGAAACAGAACAGTACAAATGCAGAGTCCTGGCTCTTTTCCGGAAATCATCTCGTTTCTTGTGTTCTCGAATTACTGCAGTTTCTATAGTATCGTGCCATGGCACAGTGCCCTGTAAGAACGATAATACTGTACTATACTGGCACGGTACCCGAGCGCCAGAAAAGCTACCGGTATTCTCTGCGGCCCGCGGCTGGGGACCTTGTTATCATCACTTACTACATTACCCTGCTAGCTGCCGCCGTAACTGCCCAGTCTACGTACCCTTATCGCCCCGCAAAACTCGGATCAGAATCAGGGCCAACTGAGCCAACAGGAGGTCAGGACCATCAAACCACCACGCTTTAAGAAGGAAGAAAGAAAAAGAGAAACAAAAGCAGCAAAGGGGAATTAGCCAGGCCAGGCCTAGCGCGAATCCAACTTTCTATCAAAAGATGAGGTATCATATAATATCTCTTGCATAGTGATTTTACTCGGGTGTGTGTTCCAATCTTCGGGGATTGGGGTACTAAAGCCCCCCACTGTACCTGCCTGAACAATCCCTATGACAAGCTCGTTCACTTGTTTCCCTGGGAGTGCCGGTGGCGGTGTCTTGCTTCCAGGTTCCCTGACTGTCTAATTACCCGCGTCGGTGCCCGAGTGTGGCTTTGGTTATTTGCTATTCTAGCTGTGTACGAAGGCGGTGGTGGTGTTCAGATACCTTGTTATTCATTATGCATAGCTCCTTTATTCGCTATCCTTTAGGTATTAGTTAAGCCATTCTATTATAGTCCCTGTCATCCCATAACTGTACAACAGTTGGATTTAGAGATCGATTGAGTGATCATCTGTGACGTTGGCTGGTGAGAAACTATACAGAATTCTGCCCACTCTCAACACCATGTAGACCGCGCGTCCGATTAAACGCGCTTTATGGCTTTTACCACAGAATTAGGTCCATGGATCGCAAAACAGAACCTAATTCAACTATTACCCTGGTATAGCCAATTCGAGCACAAAATCCCACTTCCTTACCTTAATGTAGCATCATATCCTCGAGCATGAAGGCTAATCTCCCTGCCCCACATCCCGCCACCCCGCAAATACACCACTACTATCTCTCCAACCCCATGCTACACAGTAATGCGCAGCAAGCATATCCCACTCTTCAACCTCATCCAACATCTCCAGCCCCGCAATCCTCCCCCTTTCCCTTGCACTAACCCACCCATCGTGTATCCCTTTAACACTGACAGCAAGCTGCCCATCGGCGAAGCCTAGTACCCTTAACCGCTCAACTTGTCGTTCGAGGCTAGAGTATTTCTTCAGCGTCTTTAGCACGATCCCCCTCGCTGCGAGATTCTGTATCATCACGCGGCCAAAGGCGTCGTCTCCCCCAATCGGTTCGTACAGTATTATACCGACCGAGGAGGAAAAGTCAGTTGTTATCCATTTAAGAATGGCATCTGCTTCTGTTGGAGATAAATAGATGAGGCAGCATTCCGAGATGAAGAGTGTTGGGAGAGAAGCGTTTATCGAAGCGGAGAAGTCAGAGGAGGGGTGGAGGGTGCGGATGTCGAGAGGGTGGATGGAGTAGTGTTTTGACGTTAGGCTTCCGTTTACCTGGTCTACCGAGAGGTCCTGTGGTGATAGGAGGGATTGGAGTGCCGGAGAAGCAGTTATCGAAGCAATCTTCCGACTAGTGACAGCTCGGAAGTCTAGCTCTCGATAGGTGAGGGTTGGTATTGCGCCCGGGTCCGCAGAAGCAATGCGGAAAAACCTGGTGTCCGAGCCGGCGCCTAAGGAAATAATCTGTTTTGGCGTCTCCGCGGAAGAGGACAGGAAATTGTTGACGAGCTTGTCGATTGCGGTTGTGCGAATGTATGTCCCTAGAGTGAATAATTCAATTGGATTCAGATGACAGGAGAATGTTATAGTCCATGCTCCGCACCTCTATTTATTAATGGATACCGCCTCTGTACCTCCCCAGTGACAAACAACCTCGCAAACGGATCCTCAAGATATCCCGCCTCAACAGCACTCAATCTCGACTGAGATGCGTCTTGGTCTGTCTGCTGCACGACCCGATCTTTTTCCTCCACAGAGCTCCCACCGTCCCGTTTCGGAAATCTTATTGGGTTCATCGCCGTCTTATATTTATTTCCCGTGATCTGAGTGGAGGCAGAGTGTGAGTGTTTTCCTTCGGAGCCTTGGTACGGTATGATAGATCATCGGTAGGAAACAGGCAAGGATTAATTATGAGAAAAAGGCGTTAGTTGGATCTTGGCAAGCACTTCCTTCTAGTTTGCACGTGAATAAAGATATGCTATTATCGGGAAGTATTCTGCCGTACCGGCAATTTCTCTCGATTAATTGATCGCCTTAACATGAACCCAGCTCCGCCCGGACCATGCCCCCAGCACGCCAGTACTTGTAACCTCACCCGCAAACCACGTGACCAACACTAACCACTGTAAGCTCCCTCTTATCGCGAACTCTAACCCAACCACTCCTCCTCCTCCCCATCACCAGCCACAATACGAACCACCCCCCACCACCCGCAACCTCCTCAATTCCTCCAACAATGGTCCTCTCCTTCATCCTAATCCAAAACCGCCAGTTAGCTCCCCCTCACCTCACCCCACCTCCCCTCTCCCTAAACCTGCGCTAACCCCTCCCTCTCCCACTTCCACTCCAGGGGCAAAACCCGCCTGGCAAAATGGTACGCCCCATACGATGTATGCGCCCGACACCCCCCCCCCCGGCTCCGCCTACTCCGCATCCCTACTAACGAAGGAACGAACATAGGACGAGGAGAAAGTCAAATTGAAAGGCGAAGTCCACCGCCTCGTCGCCCCGCGCGACCAAAAGAACCAGAGCAACTTTGTCGAGTTCCGCAACAACAAGATTGTCTACCGCCGCTACGCCGGCCTCTTCTTCTGCGTGTGCGTCGATGCGAATGATAACGAGCTTGCGTATTTGGAGGCCATACACTTCTTCGTGGAGGTGCTCGATGCGTTTTTCGGGAACGTGTGCGAGTTGGATCTTGTTTTTAATTTTTATAAGGTCTATGCCATACTCGATGAGGTCTTCCTCGCCGGCGAGATTGAGGAGACGTCGAAGCAGGTTGTGCTCACGAGGTTGGAGCACCTGGATAAGTTGGAGTAAGGTGGGGGCGAAATTTGTAGGGGGGTTGGGGGGGTAATGGGAGGCAGAGTGGGGGGTAGGGTGTAATCTTTTCGGGCTATTTTTTCTTCTTTTTTTTCCGTCTAGGTATGATATGATAATAGATGGATAGGTGGATGGGATATCGGGAGAGTGGTAGGGGGTTAGGTGCTATGGGTATACCATAAAGGACGTATATTCGGTTATGATACCCGCTTCAGTACCTCCCACTGAAATACCATGCAAGCTCTATAATCTTAGACTAGGCTCTGGGCTTCTACTAATACCCCACAAACATGCACACGCTTAAACCAAGCCAAATTCTATTAGATAATTTTCTTCCAATACATTTCCCATAGTTCATCCGTGCATTATAACCATAACTCAATACCCATCTACTCTATCGTACACTTTTAGTACCGAGTATCCAAAATCCAAAAGAAAAGAATAACGCCTCTGTGGTTCCTATAAAAAGGCAGCCATCACCTATCCTCCTCCTGCACCCCCTCAATGGCCTTATCCCTCTGTCTCCCCATCTTCGCCACCGCCCTTCGGGAATGAATCCTCTGCAGCGGATTCGGGATATCAATCTCCGCAGATGTATCCTCCTCCTGCCCTCTCATCTTCGCTAATTTCGCAACGAAGGAACTAGCGGCCCTCGAAGACAGCGTCCTCATATCACCCTCTACACCCTCCCTGCCAGTACCCATCCTCTGTTGTCGCATCTTTTCCACGTACTCCCTGTACGTCGGTCTATGCAACAGCCCAGACCTAAACTCGTTCGATCCGACGAGCATTTTCAAGAGGTCGACCAGCTCCTCCACGTATTCTATGCATTCTTCCAAGGCGGCGGCAGAAGCGTTCCAGGAGAGGAACTTGAGTCTTAGTGCTCTGCGTCGAGCCCCGGCGCTGATGTCCAACCGCTCGCTCAACTCCCCGCGTTCTTGCTGCTCATCTTCTTCAAGCAGGATCTGGCGGACACGGACTACCATGCGGAGATGCGCTAACCTTGCCGATGGCAGGAATTGTGGAAGAGGAAGCTTTGTCGTCAGTGCTTCATGGCAGGCAAAGAGCATTAGAGTGATTGAAGCGGCGACGTTACGGCGGTAGCTGTATACTAAAGAGTTATATTGCTCTAGCACGGCAGAGCCGTAGGCTTTGCGCATTTGGAGCATGTTCTCCATCCTGTCAACGATTTGGCGGAGTACGAATATTATTTCTTTGTATACCACTTCTTGGGTATCAAAGGAACCTTTGAGTCTTGGTTCTTGCTTTGTGAAGCCCAAGAAGGCTTCCGCGCTGGTAAGAGCTGCTTCGGCTTTCTTTGCTGCTCGCTCAAATTTCCGGAACAACCTCGGCGTACTGACGATATTTCTAGTGTCATCCACTCCGTATGCTATGCATGTTTCCATCTTGGTAATCTGCACGATTGCTGAAGCGAGTGACTCTCTTAGTCTCACTCGGGCCTTGGCAGGCATGATGATCATTTGTACCAAGGTTGCAGCAGCACCGCCTTTAAGTATATTAGTAAATCAGCCGGAAACAGGGGCGCGGTGTATATCACCTATAAGCATGGTAACAGAACGCTTTGTAAAGTTCTCCTGCGACGATCCGGGGACAGTTTGCAAATGCGTAGAGACCGCTACAACACACATTGAAATGGTGCAGATCATGCCCGCTTTCATGTACCTGGTTCCAAGCTGGACATAATAGCTGGGAATCATTCCTATCAAGATCATTATTGCGATCACATATTCATTCCCATTGCGTGCTTCGTATGCGGCATAACCCCATACAGACCCTATCAAGGTGCCTATAGCACGAAGGGCAAATATCCAAATTGTGGATCCGACAGCGTTCTCAAAAACAAGAATAAATATTAGACCGACCCACACTACAATAGCTGTCAGTGCCATCGAGGGTTAGAAGCGGAAACAAGGTCCCTACATCCTCGATTGTAGTAAAACCACATTTGCCAGCCGCTGACGAAAGCCGGCCAAGTCACCAGCATAACACCCAATGTTAGCTTAAAAGCGTAGAGCACATCGTCTGAACCACTAGCCCATTCAAGAAAATCGGCTACGCGCTCTCTCACTCTCTTTTTCCGTACCCGGTCCTTTCTCTCCCTTGGTGTCTCTCTGGATGTCATTCCGTCGTCACCCAGATCGCCGTCTTCCTTGAGATAGGCATCCCTCTTGGCTGCCGGAAGACTCTCGGGCTCTTTGGCTCCGCTGAAAAGCCATTTCCGGAGCTTAATCTTCGGAAACCAGATCCTTCGCGTCTCCTTACGGTCTTTGTGGAGCTCGACTAACTTTCGGGAATATTTTAACATATCCAGCGTGTGTGAACTGGCAGTAACATAAAAATTAGATCCCCTGTGGGAGAAATATCCCGAAAAAAAAGATGTACTCACGCAGCCTGACGCAAATTCAACATAAAGCTGCTAATTAAGAAAATCTCATCCCGAGGCATCACATCAATCTCCCCATCTATCGTCTCTGCATTATTAGTTTCCTGAATTGCCGCTCCTTCAAGGGCTTCGGTAGATCTTCTGCAAAATTCCTCGATTGCATTTTCGAGCCAATCAATATACACATCGAGCTCCTGGACCAGAATTCCTCTTGGACAGCGAGGCGTTCCTTTACCCTGTTTCAGGGACGGAAGCGTTGATACGTCCTAAATTTTTTAGCTAATCATATGCTGCGGGCCAGAAAGGGAGCCGGTACAAATGTATATGCAACACAAGTATTGATAACATCTACGCATCTGTCAATGGTGGTTTGCAGGCCGCTTAGTGGTGCTTCAACTCTAGAGATTATGCGGATGTTGCGTCAGTCCTGGTCATCACCACTCACTCGACAAACTTTTACACACCGCTCAAGAAGGTACCGCAACAGCTGTTGATCACCAGATTCAATTTCTTTCCTCGGCCTCACTTGGTCAATATTAGCACCCTCTACTGAGCGCTTCTTTTCCTTGTGTTGCTCCTCCCCCGCCGTTTGGTTATCTGTTGCACCCCCATCGCCGATTAATGCATATTTGCTCTCACAGACCCCAACAAGACTGAGAGTATTGGCGACGAGCTTCTTAACGCCTTTGCTCGCTATGGGCTTCAATTCCCACGGTGCAAGGACTGACAGTGCAAGCTCAAATGAGCATTCAATTAGGGCGCCGTTACATTCGGTTACTTTCTTGCGAAGCTCGCTTTTCGCCTCTGTTAGATCCTTTAAGGAGGGTTTCTTTCCTGCAGAGTTTCCATTGGCATCTGAAGTGGGACGATTCCTGTGGGTTAGGAATAGCTGGCTAGCCTCTTTTTGAACCTCTAAAGTTTTCTGAAGGGTTTCAATTGTGGTCAACCCCAAGTAGGTGCTTCCAAACTCAGGAAATATCGCCACATTTACCAGCAGCACAATTGCTGAAGCTGTTAATATCGGAAGCAAGAACTGCTTAGGGAAAACGGTGCTCATTTCATATATCGGAGAAGTCTATTTTTCCCAATACCATATGATAAGCCAGAAACTTTTGACCGGTTTTCAGCAACGGAGGGTCATACCATTCCAATAACAACGGGTATAACCATGAGAAGAACCAATATAAAAAGTCTGGGTGTGGAACTCCTAACGTAGCCGTGCACAAAAACAGATATTGTCAGGAATATCGCCCTTATCGCCATCATTCCCCGTTCGCTATGAGGATGTACAAGTGATCCTAGGTGTACAGCCAACGAAGCCCACGCAACACCAATTAAGGCACCGAGTGATGCGAGTACCAATGCTAGAAAGCAAATCGGTTAGAAATGTATCCTGTTGGAGTAATTGGTAGGCTGCATACACTCCACCATTGATCCAAGTCGGCGTCCGGGATGGCCTAGATAGAGTTAGAAAAGCCATGTCGTAAGCCAACTAAGCTAGATACCGAAACTATGTTGCGGAAGATATATTAGTACAACAATATAAAACCAGAGCGCAAAGCGAAAATCAATCAGACAGGAGTCAGAACACAAACACCGTTGTGATGGATGCCAGATATGTCGCCGTGCCATATACATCTGCACACCCACACAACATTTTAGCAAGCATTGTCCAACCCGTAAGCAAAAGGAAGGCCGTAAATGCAAGCAAAGAATAGAGCGTAGGAATTTTAGGGATTGGAACACGCAGGGGAGAGCAATTGCGGATCCTTACTGCGGATATTCGGAAGTAGTGAAATTATGACTGAAAGTCGAAGCTCAGGATCAGCAACAGAAAAAACCTAGAGATTTCCCAAACAACTAAATCTTTGGTCAAGGAACACAAACCCGTGAGAGTAGTTGCAAGAACACACTTGAATACCCTCGTTGGCAATTTATCTGTCAAGTCCAGGGTTAATTAGTCCCGTCGGCCCCTTTTCTAAAGATAACGTTATAGGTGCTTAGGAGAACCTACCTCTAGTCAGTTCCTCACGAATGGCAAGCCACCGCTTCCTACAGAGACCTGTCGCAGCCATAATTCGAGCATAAAGCAATCGAGGCTTCGGTCGCGTGATGGAGTATGAAGCATAGAAGGAGAATTTCTCTCAGAACCGCATAGGGTAGACTATGAGAAGGTGACCGAGGAAGAAGGGCAGAATGAAAAAAAAAAGGTCAGAAGGGAAAAAAATACCTCTGCAGGCAGGACTCAGTTACCGGTAACGTCACGAATACCGCACTTCAGCAAGCGGCAGTGGCGAATATGGTTAAGCGAGCATAAAATTTTATGGTGACACAAAGCGAGTGATGCATCAACCCAACGCATCCAGGGGTGTCGAAAAACGCAACAGAATTTCCAACTACAACACTACCAAAATCACAACATAATTAAAATGGTATGGCAAATTCCACCCTTATAGAAACACTCTTTTGCCCTAGGAGCAAGGGATGTTTAGATAGCCTGCATAATACTAGAACCTAGATAGGCTTAAAGAGGCTAGTGCATCCAAGGTTACTGTGTTGAGATATCCATCTAACAATACTGAAAAGTCACCTTCTACCACACGAACCTTTGAGGGAATAGATAGGGCAGAAAAAGAAAGCAGTAGAACAGGAGGATAGCGCTGTAAGTAGAAACTAACTTAATTATTAAATTGGACTGCTTGTTAATATATAAATTAAGGACCTACAATGCAGCTACGATGAACACTGGGAGTTCACTTGATTCAGAATGGGACGCTTGGGTATCAGGGAAACAAATTCAGTAAGCTATTGATCACAGCTAGGGGTTAATAGATCCAGATTATTTTCCCAATCTCGTGGGGAGCATACCTAAAAAGATGCAGGCCGACATTGATACTGAAGGATGTATACAAGATTTTAAGTCTGTTTTATTTTTTGTTCCTGTTGTTGGGGACCGGAATTATTATTACAGAGTTTAGTCTAGTTGAGGTTTTAGAGTATTGCGCCGGTATGATACCTCTGTTGCAACACAGGGTATTCATGTCTATTTGACACCCCTTGATGCAAGGTGGCCAAGCCTTGCCGTCGACGGTTTACAGCACCACCTCGGTCTCTGCGCAAATCCTCTATGTTTGTCTTGGCGGTGGGGTCGTCATCTCATCTGGAGGGGAATTTTTATCACCGTTGACCATAACTCCTCTATTGACATATACACTCCTCATCTGCTCATCCTTTCATATCCCTTCTCGCTCGGCATACTCTCATCTTATCTCACTCCTCATCTTTATCCACTATGCCTCCCCCTTCGACACTTATTGTAAGCCCCACCCTACTTGACGTGCTCTATCACCATAGCTAACATTTCCGGAAAAATAGTCGAAGCTCAAGGTAGCTCTTAAGCTCTCCGTGTCCCGCCTACGGATGGCCCAGCAGCGTGAGACCGCCCTGGCGAAGGTAAGCCGCCGGCAGATGGCTCAGCTCCTGGAGCAGGGTAAAGAAGAGTCTGCCCGGATTCGTGTAGAGAATATCATCCGGCAGGACATCTCGGTGGAGCTCATGGAAATCTTGGAGCTGTATTGTGAGCTCCTGCTGGCCAGGGTAGGGATGATGGAACCGAGGTATATTCCCTTGTACCCCACCCTCCCCCTAGGATCCCGTTGACGAATGCTAGGGAGTGTGACCCAGGACTAGAGGAAGCTGTGAAAAGCATCATCTACGCAGCCCCTAGGAGTGAAATCAAAGAGCTTCAGCAAGCCCGCCAGCTGCTTGTTGAAAAGTACGGTAAAGAGTTTGCCCTTGCCGCTATCGAGAACAGTGATGGGAAAGTTGCAGAGAGGGTACCTTTCGGTTCCGCCCTCATTTGGGATCGAAATAACTAATATTTTTCATAGGTCCTGAAGAAACTTCGTGTCGAACCCCCGTCGGAGACTCTTGTAACACTCTATCTTAAGGAAATTGCACGGACCTACTGTATCCCTTGGGGGCAAACACCTCCGAGCACACCGCCACTAGAGGGGGACGACGACGATGAACCTTCCACTGCCATGGCTGTCCCCGCTAGTGAAAACCCTCCTCTACTCGCAGACCCTAAAGCGGCAGAACTCTCAAGGGCTACACCACCCCGTGAGATGCGATCTCCGATTAATATCGCCCCGCCGTCCCCATCAACCGAGAATGTTCATCCTACCGTTAGACTACCTGACCCACCGGCTATGCGTCCACTCGCCAAGAAGGTGGTCACGGTGAATAGGAAGCCAGCTGCGGCAGCTGGTGGGACCAAGAGCGCCTTGGATGATGACGACCTGGCGAAGAGGTTTGCTGCATTGAAGAGGTTATAGGCGTCAGGCAGGTTTGGATTGGTGGTTTTCAGTTTTCTCTTTCTGGGCGGTGCTTCTGGTATTGTTTGTATGGCCAATGCTTTTTTAGTCAAGTGATATTATCCCATTTATGACCTTTCCCCCCCCCCTTTTCCGGTACAGAAACTCCGGGCCACGCTGTGTATATGAAGTTCACTGGGTATCACTCGACGTATCACATTTCTGGAGGTGAAGTCGAGAAGTTGGCATTCAATGCTGTAAAGAGGGGCGCTAAGGCGACCCACACCACACCAATGTGAATGTTCCTCAGACGATAGAGGGTGCGGATATCCAATCACGTATTTATGCGATTACGGCACCCATCCGGGGGGGAAAAAACGACGCAGTATTGTGGATTGCCAAAATCAATCGTCACATGGCACAACAGGTACGTGCGAGCCTACTAAACCACCAAATTCCTCTATCTATTATGCGAAGGTTCCTCTCCATAAAAATCGCAAGCACACAACGTATTCTTTGATTTCCAAGATTATGGTAGCAGTGTTAATTAGCTAGTAGTTCTGGGTCTCTATTTTATTGCTCAGGTGTATAGTCAATCCTCAATACATAATACTAATCATTCTACACACAATCTAGCGTACCCGAATAAATGTACAGGAAGTAAGCAAGTAAGTAGACCACTTTCTGAAGACGGCACTGAGGGAAACGAAACTCTAAGTATAATAGCTCCCAAACCACCCCTCCGCCCAACGCTCAAATGGGGGAAAGAAGGGGGGGAAGAAAAAAAAGGAAGAGGCGGCCAAGAATTCGACCATACAGCGGCTAACATAAACCAAGGGATTTCAGGTACTCATCATCATCATCTCTTATCAATATACGCTCCCCATCCCCCTCACTTCCGCCCCATACCCACACTTTTCCTAGCAGCAGACCACTTCTCCATCTTCCCTTTCAAATACCTCCAACTCCTTAGTGGCCCAGCAGTCGCTACGCCCTTAAGACTCTGAACGGTACTCGGCCATCTAATAGTAGCCTTGATAACGCCCCCGACAACCTTCCCAATGTTATCCAAATCTCTCGCGATCCTGCGCTCGAACTCACCGCCTTCCCGCCTAAGCATGCGTTCCTCATCAGTGCTTCGGCCAACCATTTTTTCAAAGTCGAGCGCTGGGATGGCGAACTTTCGCTGGTACTGGAAGTACACTTTTTCCCGGAAGGATTTCGGGAGACGGCGGATTATGTTTGCGCGGCGTTGGGGGTGCATGTCCTGCTCTAGCATAATGTGTTCTGCCGGGTCGTTCCATGTCACACCCTGGCTCAAAAAGTTTACGTTGGGTAATTGCTCTACGAGCGGAGAATACAGACGACGGAAGTGCGGGAGTTGGTTGTGGACGATGTTGTTCACCTTGTGCGGGTTTTCCGAGAATAACTTCATTCTCGGGTCGCCTGTATAGGAGATTCCGGCTATCGTCGTGTACAAGTCGTGTTCTGTGAATTTTTCCGGGAGGAGGAGGAGTGCGGTACGAATTGCCGAGAGGAGGTTGTGCTGGTTTGCTAGGCGCACTTGCGGATCGTCACGGAGGATTTTTACCGGCTTTTGGAGGCGTCCCGCGAGGTAGAGGGTGTCCCAGGTTTGTAGGTCGTGGATCAGGGTTGCGAGGTTTACCACGCCATATTTTATTAACTGAGCTCCTGGGCGTCAGTACCGATCTCTCATTTCCCCACTCTCTGTGGGGTATAGAGGTGGGGGAGGGGGAGTATTACCGTCCCGCCAACATCGACGTAAGGGTTGAAGTAGACCCCAGCCCCGAAGTCGTCCTGAACGTGGCCGATAACTGCGCTTCCCATTCGCCCCAAGAATGAATAGTGATCTCTATGCTGGGCAAGATTTAAAGAATGCCAGTGTTGAGTGTAGGTCACGCCGAATATCAGGTCTATCATTGGCTTCTTCCCTCCGGCTATGCCACCACTGTTGAACTTGCTACCCTGGGAGAACACACCGGAGCCATAGGCAAATGCGTAACGCACCGGGGCACGGAACTGCCATAGGAGGGAGCGGAGGCGGTCTTTCAGGGCATCGTCGACGTGCATGTGCTGGTTTGTTCCAAAGTTGCGGGGGAGATGGGTATAGGAAGATAAGTCCAGGTCCGGCTCGTCGAAGTCTGGGGGCAGAGGGGGAAGTTTGGCATTTGCGTCATTGCTGCCGTCGGGCGGTGCCGATGGTGAGGTTGAGAAGTTTCGATATTGTCGGAGGCGACTAGAGGAGTAGAATGGGGGGTGCAGCCAGGGTGTCCTCTATTGTAGACGGAGGAGGTGGTTGGTTGGTTAGCTGTTGTGTTCTACTGCACATGATGGGGTAGTATGGTGGTGGTGGTGGTGGATAAAGTACAAAACCTACTGCTAAATGCCGTGGTATCATCATGTCTTAACTTATTGGGTGCCCGTGAGCGAAAAAAAACAATATGTGATGGCGCAAACGATGCTCTTGGATTTGGACACCAAATAAAAATAAAGAAGACCATCAATCGTTTAAGTGGAGGAATCTCAAATCAAGCAATGCGAGACTCCGAGCAAAGTAACAACGGACTTGGGCAGGGGTCTGAAGAGAAGAGAGTACCGGTATCTACAAGTGGAAAAAAATTAAGAATTAAGGACTAATTGCCAAGACCAAAAAGAAATAGGAACGATAACTCGATAAGGTCACTCTTTTTTTTGTTCCAATGGCCCTTATTGGACAACTGCAGTACTCAAGGAGGAAAGCCATTCCCGTGTTCCTGGCGATCCGGGGAGTTGACTTCATTATTAGAGAGGGTTTAGGTCCCAGCCTATGAAGTTAGAGGTAGTGGGAATCATATTATTACCGAATTTAGAAGAAAATAGGCTCCGGGCCTCCAGGTGAGCGCTTAGTCACCAAGCTACTAGCTATGAGCTGTCTATTGTGGTAAGTTAGTGGCTCATGTCACAACAAAAACAAACACGCCTTGAGAGAAAGTCTCCCCCATTTACCACTTCGGCAACAACAAAGGGACTCCCTTCCTCCAACTATTTACCCCCTATCTCATAACCCACGACAAACCATCACCACCACCACCAGCAATAAATCAATATAACAAATAAACCCGGAATTGGAAGGATAAACTTCGATACGAAACGGCACCCTGCTCAACCACTAACCGAACTTCTTTTCCTCCTACAATCTCTTTATTTTTCTATTCCTATAAATACATTCTTACAATCATGTCGAAAAAAGACATGAGCATTCATGAGAAGCGACTGGCATCCTTCACACGTAAACGGCGTGCATCATCTGCTGCCGGGAACAAAAATGCAGGCAGCGGGAAGTGGCCGCATGAGCAGCCTTCTCCTCAAAAGGTGTATACGTGCATCTCTTCTCAATTCTCAGAATTCCAGAACCAGTGCTGACAATTGCTTCGAATAGCTAGCTGACGCCGGCTTCTACTTCAATCCTTCTGATGCACATCTCGATAACGTCACCTGCTACCTCTGCGATAAGGACCTTGACGGCTGGGAAACGGATGATGATCCGGTATCGGAGCACTTTAAGCATTGTCCCGATTGCGGATGGGCTCAGGTTGCGTATGCTTTGGCATTCAGGGACGGTCACAAGACATTATCGGATCCTCGAGGGACGATGATGACAGAAGCGCGGATCATGACTTTTGGGAAGAAATGGTGGCCGCACGAGGATAAGCGGGGATGGTTGCCAAAGATTGAGACTGTGAGTTTTGGCTTTATCTTCTACTTTTATGAGAGACTAGTTCTGACCTGAGCTGGTCCTAGATGGCGGAGGCGGGATGGCATTACGCTCCGGCCAAGGATTCGAAAGATAATGCTAGTTGTGCGTATTGCGAACTGACCCTGGGTGGATGGGAGATGAATGATAATCCTTTGTATGTTGCTTTTGTCACTTTTTCTATTATAACGCTAACGAAAATGGGTTAGAGAGGAACATCGTCGACGTTCTCAGGATTGTCTTTTCTTTACATGGAAGCCTGCGCCAAAACGAGCCACCAAACGCGCGTCGAGGGCGTCGATTCAGTCGCTTGCCAGTTCAACTGGCGATGGGGAGGATGAGCCTGCTAGAAAAACAGCACGCGGTAGGAAACCAAAGAAGGCGCCCTCCGTGGCTCGGGAACTCTCTGTCGACCCAGAACCAATCGTTGTCGATGAGCCAGTCAAGGCCCCTAGAGGGAGGAAGAGAGCGAGCAGTATTATCCAGAACCCGGAGCCCGTCATCATATGGGACGGTTCAAAAGATACGGATGAAGATGATGTTCAACCCCCACCGGCTAAGCGTCGGACAACTAGGGCCAGTCTTGCTAAACAATCGAGCGTTAATCTAAACGCAGATGCCAAGATGGCTGACAGCGATAGCGAGTCTGTAGCAGCAGGCCCAGCTAGAGGGCGTCCTAAGAAGGGTGTAAGGAGCGCCTCGAAAACCAGAAGGTCGGTAGTCAAGAAAAATTCGAAAGTCTTTGTCCCTGACGATGATGAAATCGACCGTGCCTTGGCTCTCGACCTCGAGAGGCCGCTCACTGACGAAGAGGATGTTGCAACCTTTAAGAAGCCATTCGTTCGTACTACTAAACGCTTGACGAGGAGCAGAACCAGCATTGCTGTCGAGGAAAGCATGCGGAATGCGCCCGAAGGCGTCCTGATCCCCACAGCCAGAAGAGGCGATAGAGTATCCCGTACTCCACTTGGCACGGCTACTCCTGGATCTACTCGCCGGTCGCCTGCCAAAGCCCTGTTCAAAGATAGCAATCAGGATTTCTCGATGCCGATTGTGATTCCGAAGCACTTGGCCCAGGCCGATGCCGAGGAAGGGCCTTGCAGCCCGCGAGGAGTAGGGCGACACGAAGATAAGGTTGAAAGTGCTCATGTGGAGGTCGCCCCTGCTGAGGAACTGGAGCCTAACGGGCCCGCGGCTAAGAAAGTAGCGAGGGGGAAGAGAGTTGTTCCTCCTGAGGAGCCTGAAGGTGCGAAACCAAGGAGAGGCAGGGTGGTCACAAAAGCGCAAAAACCACCGAGCAGGAGCACTTCGATTGATAGCCAACCGCCTCCTCCAACCCAGGTTGATTCGGGGAAACCTGTGGTAGAGCAACTTCCTCCGCCCCCTACTAGAATCGGGGAGCCCTCAGAGGTGCCCCTTAGAACTAAACGCGTTCGGAAAATTAAAGGCCGAGCCAGTGTTCGGTCGACAACATCCACGAACTCAATTGCCTCCGATAGTACCGCTGCGCAGATGACTTCCTCCATGAAGTCAACCCTCTCAGATACTACTGCTGCGTATAACATGACTTCTTCTATGAGATCGATTGTTTCCGGCACTACTGGTACGCACAACATGACCTCGTCTATGAGATCAATGGCCTCAGAGAGTGAACAGATAGCAACATCCATTGACGAATCTATTATCATTCATGATTCAATATTTGCTCCTGAAGCGGAGCCTGAGGCAGTACTTTCGGATGCAGGAAGTGTTATCAAGTATAAGATCAACCCGAGGGGTCGACAGCGTGAAGAGGAGGTCGCGCCACCCCCCAAGATAAAGCGCGGCAAGAAGGCTGCTGTGCCCCCAAAGAAGCGTCCCACCAGAAGCAGCCTCCTTTCTATAGCTACAGACAAAACTGCGGGCAGTGTTGGGAATTCTGGAGACGAAAGTGATGCTTCTCGAGCATCTGCCAACGGTATAGGGAGGAAGTCCAAGAAAGGCAACAAGCTTGGGAAGAAGACTGCTCAGAGTAGAAACATTGAAGATATCCTTAAGAAGGGTAGCGAGAGTTTCTTTGCATCGTCACAATCCGAGGAACTAACTTCTTCCATCCATGAGGGCTCTAAAAAGGCACGCCCTGTTAAAAAACTTATGAAGGCAATTGAGATTGAGCCTCGCGACTCGGCGAAGCCCATAGACCCCGACCAAACAGAGGAAGACGAGCCAAAATCTATACCCAAGGGAAGCAGGCCTGGAGCCACAGGTAGATCCGTAAGTTTCTCCGATCGCGCTCCAGACCCAGATCTCTATCCCGGCTCGGACACGGAGCTCGACGAAGACGTCCCCCCTCCAGCACCACCACCACTCTCTGTAGCCCCTGCCTCCCCGCCCCGCCCCACCCGCCGCGCACCCGCAATCCCCCACTCCCCAGCTCGCATGCCCCAATCACCAGCACGCATCCCGCTCTCCCCTGTAAGAACACAAATCACCGTCCCACTGGCTTCAACTCCAAAGGCTAAACCATCCGGCAAGCTCGCCACCGCGCGTCCTTGGACCGCGGTGGACCTAGATACCGTCTTTCACGAGCCGGATACGGAAATCGATGAGAACGTAGGTCTCACGGAGAAGGAGAAAGAGATGGCAGTGGCGGATTGGGTGAAGTGGAGTGCGGCCCAGGGTGAAGAGAGGATGCGCCGCGAGGCGGAGAGGGTGATTGAAATTTTCCAGAGGGAGGGGAGGAGAGCTATTGATGCTGTGGAGGGGATTGAGACTGTTTGATGACGCAAAGGGGGTTTATTATTTTTTATCTTTTTTTGTACTAAACTTTGAGGGTATTGTCATGAAAAACTTGGGGGGGGGCACATCATCTTGACTAAGAGCGATGCTTTTTGTTTCCTTTGCATGCGAAATGGTCGGAAGTGGAGTAATTAGGTGCGGTCTTGCTGTACAGTACTGTACTTGTAACTTGTGATTTAGCTTAGTTTACCGTGGTTCGTCTATGAATTCACTTGGTAGCCGTTTCTTTATTTACTCGCAGCGTTTATCCTAATGATACGCCGCGAACCTTCTATTCATGGGCTATTCTATTCACTAAGGCTTGCTTGCACCTCGACGAACGAATGATACCTTGTGCCCGGCCGCGGTCACTTTACACATTGTGTTCCTTCGCTGCCCAGCGGAGTACCCGAGTACACAACGCAAAGAAAATAGCACGGGGCGATCTAAGCCACAACCTCCCCGCCCCCCAACAATTCTGCACCACCTACCACCAAAGCCCTACCACCGCACTATACCCGTATAATGAACCCTCTCCAACGACCCCGAACCCCCAGCACCCAAGCGCACACGCCATAACCGCACCAAACGGACCAACCGTGGACCAACAGCCATCCAGAAGTTCAGACTATCATTGCCATTTCCTCCCGGGGGGTTTCCCTAGGGACCTGGCCAACGAACCCAAAGATATCCCCTTCGCTAGTCTCAACTCCCCGCCAGGGGATCAACAAAGGGGGGGGGAGCCATCCGGATGATTTACAAACACGCGGTCCAGCAATTTCCCACCAAAGTGAACGAGCGAGCGATAATACCCAGTTCTCCCAAATCACGAATTTGAGTAGACGGTGTGGGTAGGTGTTATTCCCTGCGGGCCGGGTGGATAGATAGATACCCTCCCACCACCGATATCTTGTGATGCGTGTATAACTTAACCGGTGATGGTCAAGTTACTGTCGGATCCGGGGAAGCCGTGGAAGCGCTTGCCATCTCGTCCCGATAGAGTATCCGGACCTCCCCCCTCCTCCTTCGGAAAGTAACCTGCCCACCCAGGATGATGGTGATGATGGTAGAATGGCTAACTAACTTACTCACGTGCGAGGATGCCAGAGGGTACTAAGTTAGTGGCTCTTTCACGTGAACTCGACGCCAGTTATGTATGATACACTCGACAAGTCCCCATACTAGGTAAATACAGCGAGAGCGAGGCTGGTATCGTACGCTCCCAACCATACCTCCGCCGTCATGGTCCGGCTGGTGGGGGGGGGGGGGTCGGTGGATCGGTGAATAAGTCCAACTCTTCTCTACACTAACCACACCGAGAGAAGTATAGTCAGTCTCTAACCCTTAGATCTAGACTCAAGGGGCACCTTACACAACAAGTAATCCTAATGTCCCCCCAAAGATGCACGCTCGATCGAATCGGACCCATGGTGAATGGCGGATCCACGGCCCTTCCATTACACGATAGATAACCCCGTTGGAAAGAGGTGTATGCAATGGCCAAGCTATATATCGGGGACATACGAGAAGCGAAAGATACTTATGGTGCAAAGCGTCTACAGCGTGTACCACGGGGGGGGGGGGGGGGTGCACCTATGACAT